>Ga0180223_1000220_pt1 | contig 93597 bp, 86 predicted proteins | sample eDN5th30CKraftOP_FD_151337 | JGI IMG/M metagenome (GOLD analysis project Ga0180223, IMG submission 151337) | Enriched Organic Plus compost microbial communities from Emeryville, California, USA - eDNA 5th pass 30_C Kraft OP (version 2) (version 2) ...
TCCCTGAAGGAGAGGGGGCCGTTCGGAGCAAGCGGTAAATCCGGAGTCATCCTGAAGCTCCCATCTATTCCCGCCATTCCCACGTCCGCGGTTATGCGCCCTACGGGCTGGCAGTCCCAAAGCAAGAACTGGCACGGCTCTTCGTAGGAGCGAGCTTGCTCGCGAACAGCGTTTCCCGATGGCTGCGGTGTTTTGGGTTGACGCCGTTCCCTCTCCCCAGCCCTCTAGAGGGGGCCGTTCGGAGCAAGCGGTAAATTCGGAGTCATCCTGACACTCCCATCTACTTCCGCCATTCCCGCGTCCACGGTTATGCGCCCTACGGGCTGGCAGTTCCAAAGCAAGAACTGGCACGGCTCTTCGTAGGAGCGAGCTTGCTCGCGAACAGCGTTTCCCGGTGGCTGCGGTGTTTGGGGTTGACGCCGTTCCCTCTCCCCAACCCTCTCCCTGAAGGGAGAGGGGGCCGTTCGGAGCGGGCGGTAAATCCAGCGTCATCCTGATACACCTAAGCCCGTATGGCGGATAACCGTGAACGGTTCCAGGGAGGCCGTGGTGATGGGTATCGCTTCGCTCAACACCATCCTACGACGATGTGCCTACCTGCCATGTAGGAGCGGACTACGTCCTCGATTGGATTCGCCGGCCTCGGCGGCGGGTAGCCGCGTAGGCGTTTCAGGATGACTCCGAATTCGCCGCTCGCTCCGAACGGCCCCCTCTCCCTCTGGGAGAGGGCTGGGGTGAGGGAACGGAGTCAACCCGAGCGTCACAGCCGCCGGGAAGCACCATTCGCGAGCAAGCTCGCTCCTACGAAAATCCCCAGCCTCAGGGCTGTGCGTAGCGGCGGCTCAACCCCGGCGGCACGCCGTTGGCATCGGTGGCGGTCCAGGGGCCCTGCGGGCTCACGCCCCAGTACCAGGCGCCGTCCCAGTGGTAGTAGGTGCGCTGGCGGTAGTACAGGTCCTTCTGCCCCTGGATCACGTAGACGCCCAGGTTCGGGTCCCAGCGGCCCTTGCCGCCCGGCGGCGGGGCGAACTGGGTGTGGGTGCTGCGGGGCTTGTTCGAGGGGTTCTGCGGGTTCGGCGTGATGGCCGTGCGCGGCGCCGGCTTGTTCGACGGCAGGGCCGCCGGCGGCTGGCCGCTGGCGCCGGGTTGCGGGACCGGCGCCGGGGCTTGCGTGTGGGGCTGCTGGCCGGCGCAACCGGCCAGGGCGAGCAGGGCCGCGAGGGCGAGGATTCGGCCTTTCACGGGCGCACCTCCAGGAAGGGTTCGGTCAATGCTGGTCCGGGCTGTCGATGGTCACCGCCTGATCGCCCGCGCCGGCAGTAGACAACGGCTGGCTGCGTCCGATCCATTCGCCGCTGATGGCATTGCCGGCGCGCGACACCCGCGCCACCAGCTCCACCTTCGGGAAGGCCGACAGCTTCAGTTGCGGCATCATGGCGTCGGCATCGCTGAGCGATACCTCGTCCGGCAGGTCGGCCACCTTCAGGCGCTTGACCGCCAGCGGCATCGGCGGGCCGTTCACCGCGCGGGCGAAGACGAACACGCTGTCGTCCGGCTTGACCTGGCCCTTCACCGCGTCGCTGAGGTCCACCCGCACCTTCAGCGTCACGCCGGCAGTGGCTGCCGCGGCCGGCGCTTCCGGCAGCTTCTCGCCACGCTCGGCCAGGTGCTGGCGGGCACGCTCGATGCCGCTCTGGATGGCCGCGCGCGACGGATCGTCGGCCGGCAGCGCGGCGACCAGGCGTTGCCAGTAGTCCACGGCGTCGGCGTAGCGCTGGTCTTCGAAGGCGGCGATGCCCATCAGGCCGAGGGTGGTGACTTCCTCCGGGTTCTGCTTGAGCGCCTCGTCGGCCAGGGCCTGGGCGGCGCCGGCCATCTTCTTGCCGTTGGCGAAGTACAGCGCCTGGGCCCACTGGCCGAGCACCTCGGACTGGCGCCCGGAGAGGTTGGCGGCGCGCTCGAAGGCCTTGGCGGCATCCTCGAAGCGCTCCTGGGTCATGTAGGTGCGGCCGAGGAAGTACCAGCCCTCGGCGGAATCCGGCTGGGCCTGCACGGCCTTCTCCAGGCGCTCGGTCATCTCCGCCATGGAGTGCGGCGGCTCGGCTAACTCGCGGGACAGCGCCAGCTTCTCGCTGGCGCCCCAGTGCAGGTACAGGCCCAGGCCCAGCAGCGGCAGCAGCACGGCCGCCAGCAGCGGCGCGGCGCGGCCCAGGCGCGAGCGGCGCTCGCCCTCGCCTTCGGTGTCGGCCAGCAGTTCGCGGGCGGCTTCGGCGCGCCCGGCCTGCAGCTGGGCGTCGTCGAGGGTGCCGGCGGCGTGCTGGGCGTCCAGCTCGGCGAGGCGTTCCTGGTACAGGGCGACGTTGAGGGCGGTGCGGTCTTCCTCGGCCTGGGCACGGCGGCCACGCAGCAGCGGAATCAGCAGGAAAGCCATGGCCACCAGCGCAAGCAGGCCGGCGGCGAGCCAGAAATCGATCATTTGTCTTGGTTATCCAGCAATTGATTCAGGCGGGCCTGTTCCTCGGCGGACAGGCTGGCGGACGGACCGGCGGCGCTGCGGCGGCGGCGCGCCACCAGCACGCCCACCACCAGCACGCCCAGGCCCAGCAGGGCCGCCGGGCCGAACCAGAGCAGCCAGGTGCGGGCGTTGACCGGCGGCTTGTAGCGCACGAAGTCGCCGTAGCGGTCGACCATGTAGTCGACGATCTGCTCGTCGCTCTTGCCCTGCTGCAGCTGCTCGTAGATCTGCTTGCGCAGGTCGGCGGCGATGGGCGCGTTGGAGTCGGCGATGTCCTGGTTCTGGCACTTCGGGCAGCGCAGCTCGGTGGTCAGGCTGCGGAAGCGCTGGCGCTCGGCCTCGTTGGGGAATTCGTAGGTGTCGATGGCGGCGTGGGCCACGCCGGCGAGGCTCAGGCCCAGCAGGGCCGCGGCGAGGAATCGCTTCATTTGCCCCCCGCCTCGTCCACCAGGCGCTGGTAGATCGGCGCCAGTTGCTCGCGCCAGACCTTCTCGTCGACGGCGCCGACCAGCTTGTGGCGGATGATGCCGTCCTTGTCGATCACGTAGGTCTCCGGCGCGCCGTACACGCCCAGGTCCAGGCCCAGGGTGCCCTGGGCGTCGGCGATGTTCAGCACGTAGGGGTCGTGCAGGTCCTGCAGCCATTTCTGCGCGGCGGCGTTGTCGTCCTTGTAGTTGATGCCGACGATCACCACGCCCTGCTCGGCCAGCTTGGCCAGCACCGGGTGCTCGAAGCGGCAGGTCGGGCACCAGGTGCCCCAGACGTTGACCAGCGCCGGGCGGCCCTTGAGGTCGGCCTGGGTGTAGGTCTTGCCCGGCTCCAGCACGCCGGGCAGGGCGAAGGCCGGGAACGGCTTGTCGATCAGCGCCGAGGGCAGCTCGCTGGGGTCGAGCCACAGGCCGCGGAACAGGAATACCGCGACGACCAGGAAGATCGCCAGCGGCAACAGCAGGATCGCACGCTTCACACTCAGGCTCCCTGTCCGGCGGCGAGGCCCAGCGCCTCGCGCACCTTGGTTTTCACTTTCAGCCGGTAGCGCCGGTCGCACGCCGCCAGCACGCCGCCCAGGGCGGTGAGCAGGCCGCCCAGCCAGATGAAGCGGACGAACGGCTTGATGTGCAGGCGCACGGCCCAGGCGCCGTTATCCAGCGGCTCGCCCAGGGCGACGTAGAGGTCGCGGGTCAGGCTGCCGTGGATGCCGGCCTCGGTCATCATCGAGCGCTGCACGCTGTACAGGCGCTTCTCCGGATGCAGCACGGCCACTTCGCTACCCTTGCGGGTGACGCGGATGGTGCCCTTGTCGGAGGTGAAGTTGGGGCCTTCGAAGTGCTTGGTGCCTTCGAAGGCGAACTGGTAGCCGCCCAGCTCCACGCTCTCGCCCGGGGCCATGCGCAGGTCGCGCTGGGCGCTGAACTGGCTGGTGAGGACGATGCCGATGGCGCACACGGCGATGCCCAGGTGCGCCACCTGCATGCCCCAGTAGCTGCGGTTGAGGCTCGCGGCGCCGGCTACCAGGCCCTTGTGGCGGACCTTGTCGAGGAAGTCGCGCACGCCGCCGAGGATCACCCAGAAGGCCAGCAGGAACACCGCCAGCACCGGCCAGTGCAGGTCGCCGTAGAGGAAGGTGGCGACGCCGCCGAGCACCACGGCGCCGATCAGCACCGGCGTCAGCATGCGCAGCAGCCACTGCGTCGGGGTGTCCTTCCAGCGCACCAGCACGCCCACGGTCAGGGCCAGCATCATCCCCGTCATCAGCGGCACGAACAGCGCGTTGAAGTACGGCGGGCCGACCGACAGCTTGGCGCCGCTGATGGCGTCGAGCACCAGCGGGTAGAGGGTGCCGAGCAGGATCATCGCGGCGGTCACCACCAGCACCACGTTGTTCAGCAGCAGCAGGGTCTCGCGCGACCACAGGGCGAAGCCGACCTGGCTCTTGACCACCGGCGCGCGCAGGGCGAACAGCGTCAGCGAGCCGCCGACCACCACCAGCAGGAAGGCCAGGATGAACACCCCGCGCTCCGGGTCGGAGGCGAAGGCGTGCACCGAGGTCAGCACCCCGGAACGGACCAGGAAGGTGCCCAGCAGGCTGAGGGAGAAGGCGGCGATGGCCAGCAGCACCGTCCAGCTCTTGAACACCCCGCGCTTCTCGGTCACCGCCAGCGAGTGGATCAGCGCGGTGCCTACCAGCCAGGGCATGAAGGAGGCGTTCTCCACCGGGTCCCAGAACCACCAGCCGCCCCAGCCCAGCTCGTAGTAGGCCCACCAGGAGCCGAGCACGATGCCGATGCCGAGGAAGGTCCAGGCCACCAGGGTCCAGGGCCGCGACCAGCGCGCCCAGGCCGCGTCGAGGCGGCCGCCGAGCAGCGCGGCAATGGCGAAGGCGAAGGCCACCGAGAAGCCGACGTAGCCCATGTAGAGCATCGGCGGGTGGATGATCAGGCCCGGGTCCTGCAGCAGCGGGTTGAGGTCGTTGCCGTCGGCCGGCGCCTGCGGCAGCAGGCGGCTGAAGGGGTTGGAGGTGATGATCAGGAACAGCAGGAAGCCGGTGCTGATCATCCCCATCACCGCCAGCACCCGCGCCAGCATCGGCTCGGGCAGCTCGCGGGAGAAGATCGACACGGCGAAGGTCCAGCCGCCGAGGATCAGCGCCCAGAGCAGCAGCGAGCCCTCGTGGGCGCCCCACACGGCGCTGAACTTGTAGTACCAGGGCAGCGCGCTGTTGGAGTTGCTGGCCACGTAGGCCACGGAGAAGTCGTCATGCAGAAAGGCCCAGGCCAGGCAGGCGAAAGCGAACACCAGGAAGGCGAACTGCCCCCAGGCCGCCGGGCGCGCCAGGCTCATCCACTGGCGGTCGCCGCGCCAGGCGCCGACCAGCGGGAAGAAGGACATCACCAGCGCCATGCACAGCGCCAGGATCAACGACAGGTGGCCGAGTTCCGGGATCATCGTCAGTTGCTCCCCTGGGCCGCGGCGCCGGGCTGGCCGCCCTGCTGGTATTCACCGAGCTTGCCGCTGTCCTTCAGCGCCTTGGTGACTTCCGGCGGCATGTATTTCTCGTCGTGCTTGGCCAGCACCTCGTCGGCGGTCAGCACGCCGTTCTGGTCGAGCTTGCCGAGGGCGACGATGCCCTGCCCTTCGCGGAACAGGTCCGGGAGGATGCCGCGGTATTTCACCGTGACTTCCTTGGCGAAGTCGGTGACCACGAATTCCACGTCCAGGGAGTCGGCCGAGCGTTTCAGCGAGCCCTTCTCCACCATGCCGCCGGCGCGGATGCGTGTGTCGTGCGGCGCTTCGCCGTTGGCGATCTGCGTCGGCGTGTAGAACAGGTTGATGTTCTGCTGCAGCGCGGACAGCGCCAGGGCCACCGCGACGCCGACGCCGGCGACGATGGCGAGGACGATGTACAGACGCTTCTTGCGGACCGGATTCACTTGCTGGCCTCCCGGCGCAGACGGCGCGCCTCTTCTTGCAGGTAACGCTTGCGCGCCAGGATGGGCGCGGCCACGTTGATCGCCAGCACCACCAGGCTGATGGCGTAGGCCGACCACACGTAGGGGCCGTGGTGGCCCATGGCGAGGAATTCGCCGAAGGAATGGAAACTCATAGCGCGCGCTCCACCTCAGCCTTGACCCAGGACGCGCGGGCTTCGCGCTTGAGCACTTCCAGGCGCATGCGCATCAGCAGCACGGCGGCGAAGAAGCAGTAGAAGCCGAGCACCATCAGCAGCAGCGGAATCCACATCTCCGGCGGCATCGGCGGCTTCTCGGTGAGGGTGAAGGTGGCCGGCTGGTGCAGGGTGTTCCACCACTCCACGGAGAACTTGATGATCGGGATGTTGACCACCCCGACGATGGCCAGCACCGCGCTGGCCTTGGCCGCGCTGTCGCGGTTGCCGATGGCCTGGCCGAGGGCGATGACGCCGAAATAGAGGAACAGCAGGATCAGCATCGAGGTCAGGCGCGCGTCCCACACCCACCAGGCGCCCCAGGTCGGCTTGCCCCAGATGGCCCCGGTGACCAGGGCGACGAAGGTCATCCAGGCGCCGATGGGCGCGGCGCACTGCACGGCGACGTCGGCGATCTTCATCTTCCAGATCAGGCCGATGGCGCCGGCCACCGCCAGCATCACGTAGCAGGACTGCGCCAGGAAGGCCGCCGGCACGTGGATGTAGATGATGCGGAAGCTGTCGCCCTGCTGGTAGTCCGGCGGCGCGAAGGCCAGGCCCCAGACGAGGCCGACGGCCATCAGCAACGCGGCGGCGACGGCGAACCAGGGCAGCCAGCGTCCGCTGATCTCGTAGAACCACTTGGGCGACCCAAGCTTGTGAAACCAAGTCCAGTTCATCATCAGGCTCTGTGTGTCAGGGCACTTTTTTCTAGTGCCGGCGCCGCTCCAGCGGCACCGGCAGGCGTCATTCGCCCACGCTGATCTTCAGGCCGGCAGCGATGGCGAAGGGCGTCAGCGTCAATGCTAACGCCGTCAGGCTGGCCAACCAGAGCAGGTGCCCGGCGGTCGGCAGCCCCTGCAGCGAGGCCTGGAGGGCACCGCTGCCGAGAATCAGTACGGGGATGTACAGCGGCAGGATCAGCAGCGCCAGCAGCAGCCCTCCGCGCTTGAGCCCCACGGTCAGCGCCGCGCCGACCGCGCCGAGCAGGCTCAGCACCGGGGTGCCGAGCAACAGCGACAACAGCAGCACCGGCAGGCAGCGTACCGGCAAACCCAGCATCAGGGCCAGCAGCGGCGACAGCAGGACCAGGGCCAGCCCCGAAACCAGCCAGTGTGCCAGCACCTTGGCCAGGACCAGAAGAGGCAGGGGGTGCGGCGAAAGGACCCACTGTTCCAGGGAACCGTCCTCGAAATCGCTGCGGAACAGGCCGTCCAGCGACAGCAGCACCGCCAGCAGCGCCGCCACCCACACCAGGCCGGGCGAGAGGTCCTGCAGCATCCGGGTTTCCGGGCCGACGGCCAGGGGGAACAGGGCGATGACGATGGCGAAGAACACCAGCGGGTTGGCCAGCTCCGCCGGGCGGCGGAACTGCAGGCGCGCCTCGCGGGCCAGGAGCAGGCCGAAGACGTTGCTCATGCGCCCTCCCCGGCCGTTTCGCGGGCGTGCTGGCCGAGGTCCAGGTCGCGATAGCCGCTGGGCATGCGGCTCAGCGTGTGGTGGGTGGTGAGCACCACCAGGCCGCCGTCCTCGCAGTGCCGCGCCAGGTGCTCTTCGAGCTGGGCGACGCCCTGCTTGTCGAGGGCGGTGAAGGGTTCGTCGAGGATCCACAGCGGCGGCGCCTCCAGGTACAGGCGCGCCAGGGCGACGCGGCGCTGCTGGCCGGCGGACAGGGTGTGGCAGGGCACGTCCTCGAAACCGCGCAGGCCGACCGCCTCCAGGGCGCGCCAGATCGCCGTCTTGTCCGCCGGCTGGTGCAGGGCGCAGAGCCAGGCGAGGTTCTCCTCGGCGCTGAGCAGGCCCTTGATGCCGGCGGCGTGGCCGATCCACAGCAGGTTGCGCGCCAGTTCGCCGCGCTGTTCTTCCAGCGGCCGGCCGTTCAGGCGCACCTGCCCGGCGGTGGGCTGCATCAGCCCGCAGAGCAGGCGCAGCAGGCTGGTCTTGCCGCTGCCGTTGGGGCCGACCACCTGCAGCATCTCGCCGGCGGCCAGGCGCAGGTCCAGGCGCTCGAAGAGCATGCGCCAGTCCCGCTCGCAGGCGAGCGCCACGGTTTCGAGAAGCGGGCTGGTCAAGGCATCGGCACCCATCGGGAAAATCGAAATCAGGCTAAAGTCGGTGCAGCGCAGGCCGCTATAGTGGCCACGGGCGGCGCATTATACACGCCTGTTTCCGGCCCCGGCGCCGGCAATTTCGACAGCTTGTTAAGGCTTTTCAGGCATTCGCCGCCCCCGCGACGATGCGCCGCAAGCCCTGAAGGACGCAGATGCCGAGCGAGATTGGCGCTTCCCGCCCGCTCCCCATGGCCACGACCAGCCGCTCCGTGCAGAACGCCGCGCAGCTGTCGCTGACGCTCGCCCGCAGCCTGGGCGACCTGCTGCCGCCCGGGCAGAGCGCCCAGGCCGAGGTGCTGGGCGTGAAGCAGGCGGCCTACAACTTCCAGCTGCTGCTGCGCCTGACCCTGGCCGGCGGCCAGCAGACGCTGGTCACCGCCGAGAGCCCGCAGGCCCTGCCTCAGGGCAGCACCCTGAACATTTCCGCCCTGAGCGCCACCAGCCTGGCCGCCACCCTGCTCTCCAGCGTCCAGCAGGCGCTGGGCGACCTGCCGCCGCTGGACAGCCTCGACCTGGAACAACTGCCGGTGGGCAGCCTGCTGCAGGGCAAGGTGCTGTCCAGCACGCCCCAGGGCGGCACCCCGGCGCAGCCGGCCAGCTACCGGGTACTGCTCAGCCTGCTCGGCGGCCCCCTGGCCGGCCGCCTGCTGGACATCGACTCGGCGCGCCCGCTGAAGGCCGGCAGCCTGCTCAGCGCCCAGGTCCAGGACAGCCGCGCCCTGCTCTTCCTGCCCCTGGCCGGGCGCCTCGACCGCCTGGAACTGACCAGCCAGCTGGGCACCCAGCAGGCCCGCCAGGCCTCGACCGAGGGCCTGCTCGACAACCTGCTGGCGCTGAAGGCCGGCAACCAGTTGCCCGAGACCTTGCGCGGCGCCGTCGAGCGCCTGCTCGCCGGCCTGCCCGACGTGCGCCAGCTGAGCGACGCCAAGGGCCTGGCCCAGGCCCTGCAACAGAGCGGCGGCTTCCTCGAAGCGCGCCTGCTGCAGGGCCTGGCGCCGCTACCGGGCGACTTCAAGGCCAACCTGCTGCGCCTGCTCGGCCAGCTGCTGCCCGCCGAACAGGGCAACGCCACACCGGGCCTGCTGGCGAACCTCGCCAACAACGCCGCCGCCAACCTGGCCAGCAGCCTGCCGGCCTTCGTGCGCAACGCCCTGGGCGCGCTTAACCAGAACGGCAGCCCGCGCCTGCAGCAGGCGGATTTCCCGCTGCCCTCGCGCATGCTGCAGAAGCTGGAAGACGAAGACGACCTGGAGTCGCTGCTGAAACTGGCCGCGGCCGCCGTCGCGCGGCTGCAGACGCACCAGCTGAGCAGCCTGGTGCAGAGCGAGCCGCTGCGTGGCGGCGGCCAACTGCACAGCTGGCAGATGGAGGTGCCCATGCGCACCGAGGATTCGCTGGTGCCGCTGCAGGTGCGCATCCAGCACGAGGACCGGCGCGAATCCAACGACCCGGAACAGCCGCGGGAAAGCCTGTGGCGCATCGAGCTGGCCTTCGACCTCGACCCGCTGGGGCCGCTGCAGGTCCAGGCCACCCTGGCGCCGCTGGGCCTGAGCAGCCAGTTCTGGGCCGAACGCGAAAGCACCGCGAGCCTGATGGAAAGCGAACTCGGCTACCTGCGCCAGCGCCTGCAGAACGCCGGCTTCACCGTGCGCGAACTGTGCTGCAACAAAGGCCGCGCGCCACAAGGCGCGCGCACCGCGCTGGAACAACGCTGGGTGGACGAAAAGGCATGAAGAAACAGACTGCGCCGCGCCAGGCCATCGCCCTCAACTACGACGGGCAGAACACCCCGACGCTGAGCGCCAAGGGCGACGCCGAACTGGCCGAAGCCATCCTCGCCATCGCCCGCGAACACGAGGTGCCGATCTACGAGAACGGAGAACTGGTGCGCCTGCTGGCCCGCCTGGAACTGGGCGACGCCATCCCCGAGCCGCTGTACCGCACCCTGGCGGAGATCATCGCCTTCGCCTGGTACCTCAAGGGCAAGAGCCCGCCGCCGCGAGCGCCGCAGGACGCCGCGAAGGCCTTGATGTTGCGGCCCTAGAGAAACAACGAAGGCACTTCGGGGTGAAGTGCCTTCGCTATCGATGGCATGGCTTGGCGAACGCCAGCCCTATCCGCGCGCCGGCCACTCCGGCATGCCGTGGACCGGCTTCAGCGACGGGGCTTCGCTGGGAACCAGCGGATGGGCACCCGGGAAGCTTCCCTGGTCGGCTTCGGAATAGTCGACGAGGCTGGCGACCACCGCGCGCAGCTGGCCGAGGCTGAAGGGCCGTTCCAGCACCTGCAGCAGCGGCACGTGCTGGTTCCAGGCCCAGTCCAGCTGTTCGCGGCGCTGCGTGTCGCTGAAGCTGCCGACCAGCAGGAACTGCTGAATCTGCGGGTTGCGGCTCAGGTGCAGCAGGGTCGCGAGGTCGTCCTCGCAAAGGCTGAACTTGTCATAGATGAACAGGTTGTAGTGCTGCCCGCCGGACAGCGCCTGGTCCACCTCGGCCAGGCTCACGCACAGGCTCAGGTGGAAGACTTCCAGGCGGTTCAGCAGGATGCCGTACTGCTGCAGACAGCCGGGATGCGGGCAGAACACCAGGGTGCGGCGCGACAGCGGCAACATGGCGATTTCCTCGAAGATGGCGACAGCAGCCACTGTAAAGACAGCTTCTGAGGAAAGAGATCGGACAAATCCGAAAAGCACCTAAGGGTATACCGAGCGGCCGCCCGGCATCATTCCTCGGGCTTGTGGCCGCTGTGCAGGCGGGTGATCAGCTCCGCCTCGGCCTGGGACAGCCCGCAGGCCTGGGCCAGGTCGGCGGCCGAGGCGCCCATCCCGGCCAGGCGCGCGGCCTGGCTGAAGGACAGGCTGGTGGGGTCGCGCTGCTCCAGGCGCGCCAGGCGCTCGGGCAGGTTGGCCAGCTGCTTGCGCAGCTCGCCCAGTTCCTCGCCCATGCGCACGTTGACGCGCTGGTAGGCCTCGCTGCGCTTGGCCAGCTCCTTCAGGCGCTGTTCCAGGGCAGCCTGGCGCGTGGCCTGCTCGGCCAGTTGCGCGGCCTGGCGGCGCTGCCCCTGCAGCAGCCAGGCGCAGAAGCCGCCCAGCCCAAGGCAGGCGACGGCGAGCAGGATGACGAGCTCGAGCACCTCAGATGCTCTCCAGCTCCGACCACTCTTCCTCGGTCATCATCTTGTCCAGCTCGACCAGGATCAGCAGCTCGCCGTTCTTGTTGCACACGCCCTGGATGAACTTGGCCGACTCGTCGTTGCCGACGTTGGGCGCGGTCTCGATCTCCGACTGGCGCAGGTAGACCACCTCGGCGACGCTGTCGACCAGGATGCCCACCACCTGCTTGTCCGCCTCGATGATGACGATGCGGGTGTTGTCCGAGACCGGCGCCGGGGCCAGGCCGAAGCGCTGGCGGGTGTCGATGACGGTGACCACGTTGCCGCGCAGGTTGATGATCCCCAGCACGTAGCTGGGCGCGCCCGGCACCGGGGCGATCTCGGTGTAGCGCAGCACTTCCTGGACCTGCATCACGTTGATGCCGTAGGTCTCGTTGTCCAGACGGAAGGTGACCCACTGCAGGATCGGATCCTCGGCACCTTGCGCAGACGTCTTGTTCATATCCCTAGCCTCTCGTGTTCGGCCACGCGTGAAGGGTAGCGCGGCGGTTGTCGTTCAATTGCGTTGCCGGCCCGTCAGTGACGGGCCTGGCTGCGGAGCGCGCCGCTGTCGATCAGCCCGGCCAGGGCCGAGACGTCGAGCAGCGCGCACATCTGTTCGATCACCGTGCCGGCCAGCCACGGGCGTTGCTGGCGCTGGCTGCGCCATTTCACCTCGGACGGGTCCAGGCGCACCGAGCGGCTGACCTGGTGCACCGCCAGGCCCCACTCGTAGCCCTGCACGGAGATCACGTACTGCAGGCCCTCGCGGTAGTCGTCGCGGTAGCGCTCGGGCATCACCCAGCGCGCGGTGTCCAGCACCTTCAGGTTGCCCGACTGGCTGGGCAGGATGCCGAGGAACCAGTCCGGCTGGCCGAACAGCGGCGTCAGCTCCTTGCCGGCCAGCGGGTAGATCGAGCCCAGGCACACCAGCGGCACCGCCAGGGTCAGCCCGGCGACGTCGAACAGCAGGCACTCGAAGGGCTCGGCGGCCCACTCCGGGCGGCCGTCGTCGAGCAGCGCCAGCGGCGCCGGGGGCATCTGCGCGCTGCCCGGGCGGTGCAGGTCGATCACCTCGTCGGCAGCCTCCACCGGCGGCGCGGCTTCGACCACCGGCGCGACGGGCAACGGCGCCTCGGCCAGCGGCAGCGGGACAGCGGCGCGGGTGACGCGGTGGGCATCGCGCACCTGCTCTTCGAGCACCGCGGCCTCGAACTCGTCGAGGCTGACGCTGCTGACGGGCTCGGCGACCGGCGCCGGCGCGGGAGCCGGCACGGCGGCCAGGGCCGGGGCGGCCGGCGCGGGGGCCGGCGCCTCGACCTCGAAATCGTCGAATGTGGCCTCCTGCAGCAGCGCGTCCAGGTAGGACTGCAGCGCAAGCTGGGGGCGTGTGGCGGTAGCGGAGCGGCTCATGCAGAAAATCCGCGCAAAGGGTTCACCCAGTCTATCGGCTGGACCGGGCCCGGACTTGAAGGCAGCCGTCGGAAAAACATCGCTCAGGCCACCTGGCTCGCCGGCACCTGGCCGAGCAGGTGCTTGAGCAGCGCGCGGTAGGCGATCACCCCGCGGCTGTTGGCGTCGTGGCGCGACGGCACCACGCCGTGGCGGCTGGCGTCGCGCAAGCGGGTGTCGATCGGGATGAACGCCGGCCAGAGGGTCTCCGGGTAGGTGTCGCGCAGCATGCGCAGGGCGCCGATGGAGGCCTGGGTGCGGCGGTCGAACAGCGTCGGCACTATGCTGAAGGGCAGCGCCTGGCGCCGCGAGCGGTTGACCATGTTGAGGGTATTGACCATGCGCTCCAGGCCCTTCAGGGCGAGGAACTCGGTCTGCACCGGGATCACCAGGTGCTGGCTGGCGGCCATGGCGTTGACCATCAGCACGCCCAGCAGCGGCGGGCTGTCGATGATGGCGTGGTCGAAGTCCTGCCACAGCTGCGCCAGGGCCTTGGAGATCACCAGGCCCAGGCCGTTCTGCCCGGGCGACTGGCGCTCCAGGGTGGCCAGGGCGGTGCTCGACGGCAGCAGGGCGATCTTCTCGTGGCTGGTGGGCAGCAGCAGTTGCCGCGGCAGGCCCTCGGGCACCGCGCCCTGGTGCTGGAACAGGTCGAAGACGCTGTGCTCCAGGGTGTCCGGATCGTGCCCGAAGTAGCTGGTCATGGAGCCGTGGGGGTCGAGGTCGACCACCACCACGCGCTTGCCGGCGTCGGCCAGCAAGCCGGCCAGGGCGATGGACGAGGTGGTCTTGCCGACGCCGCCCTTCTGGTTGGCTACCGCCCAGACTTTCATGCTGCTCTCCCCGGTCCGTATGCTCGGTTCATGTACTTCATCTTTCTCAGCTTCCAGGCGCCGGCGCCGGCGGCGGGGAATTGACGCCGCCGGCCGCGGGCGCACCACTGGCAGCCACCGGTGCAGGTTGCGTGCCAGCCTGCCGCAGGGCGCCGTCGGGCTGCGCCTTGGCGCTGCCCACGCCGCTCACGCTGCGGCGCACTTCCAGGTTGCGGGAGATCACCAGCACCACCCGGCGGTTGCGCGCGCGGCCCTCGGCGCTGGCGTTGTCCGCCACCGGCTGGAACTCGCCGTAGCCCACCGCGGCCAGGCGCGAGGGGGCGACGCCGTCCTGGGCCAGCAGGCGGACTATGCTCGCTGCCCGCGCCGTGGACAACTCCCAGTTGGTGGGATACTGGGCGTTGTGAATGGGCACGTTGTCGGTGAAGCCCTCGACGTGGATGGGGTTCTGGTAGGGCGCCAGAATCCTGGCGACCTTCTCGACGATGCCGAAGGCGGCGTCCGCCGGCATGGCGTCGCCGCTGGGGAACAGCAGGCTGGAGTTGAGGGTGATCTCGATCCACAGTTCGTTGCCGCGCACGCTCAGCTGCTCGCTGGCGATCAGGTCGCCGAACTGCTCGCGCACGGCGTCGGCGATCTGCGTCAGCGGGTCGCCGTCGACATTGTCGTCGCCGCCCTGCTGCATGGCGTCGTTGGGCTGCTGGGTGGTGCGCGGGCGGTCGTCGCCCACCGGGATCGGCTTGATCGAACGGTCCGGCTGGTTGAACACGCCGGTCAGCGTCTCGGAGAGAATCTTGTACTTGCCCTCGTTGATCGAGGAGATGGAGTACATGACCACGAAGAAGGCGAACAGCAGGGTGATGAAGTCCGCGTAGGACACCAGCCAGCGCTCGTGATTCTCGTGCTCCTCGCGGGGCGGTCGACGGGCCATGGCGCAGCGCCCCTCAGCCGACGAAGCCTTGCAGCTTCAGTTCGATGGAGCGCGGGTTCTCGCCTTCGGCGATGGACAGCAGGCCTTCCATCAGCATCTCGCGGTAGCTGGACTGGCGCAGCACCAGGCTCTTGAGCTTGTTGCCCACCGGCAGCAGCAGCAGGTTGGCCATGCCCACGCCGTAGATGGTGGCGACGAAGGCCACGGCGATGCCGTTGCCCAGCTGGCTGGGGTCGGCCAGGTTGCCCATCACGTGGATCAGGCCCATGACCGCGCCGATGATGCCGATGGTCGGCGCATAGCCGCCCATGGCCTCGAACACCTTGGCGGCCTGCAGGTCGCGGCCTTCCTGGTTGAACAGGTCGACTTCGAGGATGCTGCGGATGGCCTCCGGCTCCACGCCGTCCACCAGCAGCTGCAGGCCCTTGCGGGCGTAGGGGTCGGGCTCGGCGTCGGCAATGGTCTCCAGGCCCAGCAGGCCTTCCTTGCGCGCGGTCATGCTCCAGCCCACCACGCGGTTGATGCCGCCGGCCAGGTCGACCTTCGGCGGCAGCACTATCCAGCGCAGCAGGCTCAGGGCGCGCTTGAGCACCAGCACCGGGGTCTGCACCAGGGCCGCGGCCAGGGTGCCGCCGACCACGATGAGCGCCGCCGGGCCGTTGGCCAGGGCGCTGATGTGCCCACCCTCGAGGAAGTTGCCGCCGATGATGGCGACCAGCGCGAGGATCAGGCCGACCAGGCTCAGCACATCCATCAGCCACAGGCCTCGGAGAGGTGCCGGCCGATGTCGTCGAGGCTGTACACGGCGTCGGCCAGGCCGGCCTTGGCGATGGCCATGGGCATGCCGTAGATCACGCAGCTGGCCTCGTCCTGGGCCCACACCTGGCTGCCGCTCTGCTTGAGCATGCGCGCGCCCTCGCGGCCGTCGGCGCCCATGCCGGTGAGCACCACCGCCAGGACCTTGTCGCCGTAGGCCTTGGACGCCGAGCCGAAGGTGACGTCGACGCAGGGCTTGTAGTTCAGGCGCTCGTCGCCGGGGAGGATGCGCACCACCCCGCGCGAGTCGATCATCATCTGCTTGCCGCCGGGCGCCAGCAGGGCCAGGCCGGGGCGCAGGTGGTCGCCGTCCTCGGCTTCCTTGACGCTGATCTTGCAGAGCTTGTCCAGGCGCTCGGCGAAGGCCTTGGTGAAGGCCGCCGGCATGTGCTGGATGAGCACCAGCGGCGCGGGGAAGTTGGCCGGCAGCTGGGTCAGCACCCGCTGCAAGGCTACCGGCCCACCGGTGGAAGTACCGATGGCGACCAGCCGGTAGGGCTTACGCTTTGGCGCCGCGGAGGCCGCCGGGGCCGAGGCAGGCGCCGGCTGCGCGGAGGCACGCGGCGCGCTGCTGGCCGGCGCCGGAGCGCTGGCGCTGCTGCTCGGCGCGCTGAGGACCGAGGCATAGCGGCGGTTGGCGCGGGCGATGCTGTGGACCTTCTCGCAGAGCAGCTGGCGCACCTTCTCGGGGGTGCGCGAGATGTCCTCGAAGTTCTTCGGCAGGTAGTCCACCGCGCCGGCGTCCAGGGCGTCGAGGGTGACGCGGGCGCCTTCGTGGGTCAGCGAGGAGAACATCAGGACCGGCGTCGGGCAGCGCTGCATGATGTTGCGCACCGCGGTGATGCCGTCCATCAGCGGCATCTCGTAGTCCATGGTGATGACGTCGGGCTTGAGCGCCAGCGCCTGCTCGATCGCCTCGCGGCCGTTGGTGGCCGTGCCGACCACCTGGATCTGCGGGTCGGCGGAAAGAATCTCCGAGACGCGGCGGCGGAAGAATCCCGAATCGTCCACTACCAGGACTTTGACAGCCATAAACACTCCTGATTAAAGCCTTGCGGGCGCGCGGGCGTCCCCGCGCGCCGGATCAGATACGCCGCGCGTAGCGCTTGAGCATGCTCGGCACATCGAGGATCAACGCGATGCGCCCGTCGCCGGTGATGGTCGCCCCGGCCATGCCGGGGGTGCCCTGGAGCATCTTGCCCAGGGGCTTGATCACCACTTCTTCCTGGCCCACCAGCTGGTCGACCACGAAGCCGATGCGCTGGGTGCCCACCGAGATGATCACCACGTGGCCCTCGCTGGATTCGTCGCACTCGGCGCCCGGCACCAACCAGCGCTTGAGGTAGAACAGCGGCAGGGCCTTGTCGCGGACGATCACCACTTCCTGGCCGTCGACCACGTTGGTGCGCGACAGGTCGAGGTGGAAGATCTCGTTGACGTTGACCAGCGGGAAGGCGAAGGCCTGGTCGCCCAGCATCACCATCAGCGTCGGCATGATCGCCAGGGTCAGCGGCACCTTGATGACGATCTTCGAGCCCTGGCCCTTGGCCGAGTAGATGTTGATGATGCCGTTGAGCTGGGAAATCTTGGTCTTCACCACGTCCATGCCGACGCCGCGGCCGGACACGTCGGAAATCTCGGTCTTGGTCGAGAAGCCCGGGGCGAAGATCAGGTTGTAGCAGTCCGACTCGCTCAGGCGCTCGGCGGCGTCCTTGTCCAGCAGGCCCTTCTCCACCGCCTTGGCGCGGAGGATGTCCGGGTCCATGCCCTTGCCGTCGTCGGAGATCGACAGCAGGATGTGGTCGCCCTCCTGCTCGGCGGACAGCACCACCCGGCCGCCACGCGCCTTGCCGGCGGCCTCGCGCTCCTCGGGCGACTCGATGCCGTGGTCCACGGCGTTGCGCACCAGGTGCACCAGCGGGTCGGCCAGGGCCTCGACCAGGTTCTTGTCCAGGTCGGTCTCCTCGCCCACCAGCTCCAGGTTGATCTCTTTCTTCAGGTTGCGCGCCAGGTCGCGCACCAGCCGCGGGAAGCGTCCGAAGACCTTCTTGATCGGCTGCATGCGCGTCTTCATCACCGACATCTGCAGGTCGGCGGTGACCACGTCGAGGTTGGCCACGGCCTTGGCCATGGCTTCGTCGCCGCTGTTGCTGCCCAGGCGCACCAGGCGGTTACGCACCAGCACCAGCTCGCCGACCATGTTCATGATCTCGTCCAGGCGCGCGGTGTCCACGCGCACCGTGGTTTCCGCCTCGCTGGCGCTCTTTTCGTGGGCCGGCGCGGGAGCCGCGGCCGGGCGCGGGCTGTCCGCAGGCTTGGCGGCCGACTTGGGCGCGGGCTTGGGCTTGGCCACGGCGGCAGGCTCGACGGCCTTGGCCGGCGCGGGGGCGGCTTGCGGGGCCGGCGTGGCAGCGGCGTCGGCACTGAACTTGCCCTTGCCGTGCAACTGGTCGAGCAGCGCTTCGAATTCGTCGTCGGTGATGTTGTCGCCGCCAGCGGCGGGCGCCTCGGCTTCGGCCGGCGCAGCGGAGGCGACAGGCGCGGCGGGTTCTTCCGTCGCACCGCCGAACTTGCCCTTGCCGTGCAGTTGGTCGAGCAGCGCTTCGAACTCGTCGTCGGTGATCTCGTCGCCAGCGGCCGGCGCTTCGGCCGGAGCGGGCGCGGCGGCGGCCGGCTCTTCCGGCTGGCTGCTGGCGCCGCTGAACTGGCCCTTGCCATGCAACTGGTCGAGCAGGGCCTCGAATTCGTCGTCGGTGATCTCGTCGCCGGTGCCGGCGACCTCGGCCTGTGGCGCTTCAGCCTGCGGCGGCTGTTCGGCCTGGCTGCCCGGCTGCAGGGCGTCGAGCAGCTGCTCGAACTCGGCGTCGGTGATGTCGCCATAGGCGGCCGGTTCGGCGGCGGGCTCCTGCGCGGCGGCTTCCTCCTGGGGCGCGGCTTCGACGGCGTCGTCGTCGCCCGGCTCGGCCAGGCGCGCCAGCGCAGCGAGCAGCTCCGGGGTGGCCGGGGTCGGCTCTTCCTGGTCGCGGACCTGGGCGAACATGACGTTGACCGTGTCCAGCGCCTGCAGGACCACGTCCATCAGCTCGGAGGTGACGCGGCGTTCGCCCTTGCGCAGGATGTCGAAGACGTTCTCCGCGATGTGGCAGCACTCCACCAGGGCGTTCAGCTGGAGGAAGCCGGCGCCGCCCTTGACGGTGTGGAAACCACGGAAGATGGCATTGAGCAGGTCCATGTCGTCGGGCCGGCTTTCCAGCTCGACGAGTTGCTCGGACAGTTGCTCGAGAATCTCGCCGGCCTCCACCAGAAAGTCCTGGAGGATCTCATCATCGGCGTCGAAGCTCATTCGGTGCTCCCCACGGTGTGTTCACACACCTCAAAAACCAAGGCTGGACAACAGGTCATCGACATCGTCCTGACCGGATACGACGTCCACTCTCTTATCGGCAGCAACCTGCGGACCTTCACCCTTGGACGATCTTTCTTTTTCCACCGCCGTGCGCAGGCCCTCGTGGTCGTGCTCGATGCCGGCGTAGCGATCCACCTGCCCGGCCATCCAGACCAGCTTGACCAGGTTGCTCTCCACCTCGGTGACCAGCCTGGTGACGCGCTTGATCACCTGCCCGGTGAGGTCCTGGAAGTCCTGCGCCAGCAGGATGTCGTTCAGGTGCGCGGAGAGCTTGCGGCTGTCCTGGGCGCTGCTGTAGAGGAAGGCCTCGACGCGCTTGGCCAGCTCGCGGAAGGCCTCCGGGCCCAGCTCGCGGCGCATGAAGCGCGACCACTGTTCCTGCAGCTCCTTGGCCTCGCCCTCGATGTGGCCGACCAGCGGCGTGCACTCTTCCACCAGGTCCATGGTGCGGTTGGCCGCTTTCTCGGTCATCTGCACCACGTAGGACAGGCGGTCGGTGGCGTCGGCGATCTGCGACATTTCCTCGGCGTGGCGCGAGCGCGGGTCGATCTGGAAATTGACGATGGCGTTGTGCAGTTCGCGGGTGAGCTTGCCGACCTCCTGGTAGAGGCCGCGGTCGCGGGCTTCGTTGAGCTCCTGGATGAGCTGCACGGCCTGCTGCACTTCGCCGCGCTCCAGGCTCTCGACCAATTCGCGCGCGTGTTTCTTCAGGGTCGACTCGAAGTCGCCCCCCTTGGATTCGTTGACGAGATCCATGACGCCCTCTTGGTCGGCTTCAGCCGCCGACCCGCTCGAATATCTTCTCGATCTTCTCTTTCAGCACCTGGGCGGTGAAAGGCTTGACCACGTAGCCGTTGACCCCGGCCTGGGCCGCTTCGATGATCTGGTCGCGCTTGGCCTCGGCGGTGACCATCAGCACCGGCAGGTGCTTCAGGCGCTCGTCGGCGCGCACCGCGCGCAACAGGTCGATGCCGGTCATGCCGGGCATGTTCCAGTCGGTGACGAGGAAGTCGAAGTTGCCGCTGTGCAGCATGGGCAGCGCGGTGGTGCCGTCATCGGCTTCCGCGGTGTTGGTGAACCCCAGGTCACGCAGGAGGTTCTTGATGATGCGCCTCATCGTGGAGAAGTCGTCCACGATGAGAATTTTCATGTTCTTGTCCAAACCTGCCTCCGTCCAGTCCCGGCGCGCCGTGGCGGGCGCGCCTTGAATACCCTTGGGCGGGCGCCTTGGCGGCGCCTGCCGTGTTGCTTGTCGGTGGCGGGGTGCCCCGCCCTTTTCGCCGCCCTCATAGCAAAGGGCCAGCAGTGTCGAACCGACGGGATTCTATACGCCCCGCCGGAAAAATCCGTTACTTCCTTGCGCCCACCGGTCGCTCAGTGCGCCCGCCACTCCGAGAGCCGGGCCCGCAAGCGCGCGGCGCACTGGCTGTGCAGCTGGCTGACGCGCGACTCGCTGACCCCCAGCACCTCGCCGATCTCCTTGAGGTTGAGCTCCTCGTCGTAGTACAGCGCCAGCACCAGGCGCTCGCGTTCGGGCAGCTTGGTGATGGCGTCGGCCAGCGCCTGCTGGAAACGCTCGTCCTCCAGGCCGTGGGAGGGCTCGTTGTCCAGGTGCGTGGTGTCTTCCGCCGGGCCCTGGGCGCCTTCCTGCAGCAGGTCGTCGAAGCTGTACAGGCGGCTGCCCTGGGTGTCGCTGAGGATCGCGTAGTAATCGTCGAGACTCATATTGAGTTCGGCAGCGACCTCCTGATCTTTAGCATCGCGTCCGGTCCGCGCCTCGATGGTGCGGATGGCGTCACTCACCATGCGGGTGTTGCGGTGCACCGAACGCGGCGCCCAGTCGCCCTTGCGCACCTCGTCGAGCATGGCCCCGCGGATGCGGATGCCGGCGTACGTCTCGAAGCTGGCGCCCTTGCCCTGGTCGTACTTCTTCGCCGCCTCGAGCAGGCCGATCATTCCGGCCTGCATCAGGTCTTCCACCTGCACGCTGGCCGGCAGCCGGCCCAGCAGGTGGTAGGCGATCCGCTTGACCAGCGGCGCATAGCGCTGGATCAGTTCTTCCTGGGCATTGCGCGCCTGCGTCTTGCTGTACATAAGCGCTCCGGAGCCGCTCATCATACGGTCGAACCCGTGGTGGGATGCTGCACCAGGCGCTCGACGAAGAACTCCAGGTGCCCGCGCGGGTTGGCCGGCAGCGGCCAGCTGTCGACTTTCTGGGCGATGGCGCGGAAGGCCAGCGAGGCCTTGCTGCGCGGGAAGGCTTCATAGACCGAGCGCTGCTTCTGCACGGCCTTGCGCACCGACTCGTCGTAGGGGATGGCGCCGACGTACTGCAGCGCCACGTCGAGGAAGCGGTCGGTGACCTTGGTCAGCTTGGCGAACAGGTTGCGCCCTTCCTGCGGGCTGTGCGCCATGTTCGCCAGCACGCGGAAGCGCGTCATGCCGTAGTCGCGGTTCAGCAGCTTGATCAGTGCATAGGCATCGGTGATCGAGGTCGGTTCGTCGCAGACGACCAGCAGCACTTCCTGGGCCGCGCGGACGAAGCTGACCACCGAATCGCCGATGCCGGCGGCAGTGTCCACCAGCAGCACGTCGATGTTCTCGCTGATGTCGCTGAAGGCCTGGATCAGCCCGGCGTGCTGCATGGGCGAGAGCTGCACCATGCTCTGCGTGCCCGAGGCCGCCGGGACGATGCGGATGCCGCCGGGGCCCTGGAGGATGACGTCACGCAGGTCGCATTCGCCTTCGATGACGTCGGCCAGGGTGCGCTTGGGCGAAAGCCCCAGCAGCACGTCGACGTTGGCCAGGCCGAGGTCGGCGTCCAGCAGCATGACGCGGCGGCCGAGGTCGGCCAGCGCCATCGCCAGGTTCACCGAGACGTTGGTCTTGCCGACGCCACCCTTGCCACCGGTGACCGCGATTACCTGAACGGGATGCATACCCATAGTCTTACCTTGTCTCTTCATCGTCCCCGGCGCGGCTGGCGCCTGGGTCTGCCGGTCGCGGTGCTCTCCCGCCACCAGCGCTTACGGATCTGCTCGAGCATCCGTATCCGCCTGGCGCCCCCGCGTGCGGGAGCGCCCCTGGAATCCGTCAGCCGACGTGTCGCGCCGGCTGCTGATAGAGGCCGGCGAACATGCCGGCCATGGTGTCTTCGCACGGCTCCTCCGGAGCCTGCAGGCTGACCGCGCGGCTGACCAGCTGGTGCGCGCGCGCCACCTGCAGATCATCCGGAATTCGCGGCCCGTCCGCCAGATAGGCAACCGGCAAGCGTTGTGCTATCGCCAGCGCCAGGGCCTCGCCCAGACTGCCCGCCTCGTCCAGTTTGGTCAGTATGCAGCCGGCCAGGCCGCAGCTGCGATAGGCGTGCAAGGCGGCCTTGAGCACCTGGCTCTGGCTGGTCGCGGCCAGCACCAGGTAATTCTTCACGTTCAGGCTCTGCGCCGCCAGGGCTTCCAGCTGCATGCGCAGCGCCGGGTCGCTGGCCGGCAGGCCGGCGGTGTCGATCAGCACCAGGCGCTTGCCCGCCAGCGGCGCCATGGCCTGCAGCAGCGACTGGCCGGGGTCGACCAGGCTCACCGGCACATTGAGGATGCGGCCCAGGGACTTGATCTGCTCCTGGGCGCCCAGGCGGAAGCTGTCCATGCTGACCAGCGCCAGGTTGTGCGCACCGTACTTGAGGACGTAGCGCGCCGCCAGCTTGGCCAGGGTGGTGGTCTTGCCCATGCCGGCCGGGCCGACCAGGGCGATCACCCCGCCCTGCTCCAGCAGGTCTTCTTCGGGGGTGCGGATCGAGCGCGCCAGGTGGGCCAGGAGCATGCGCCAGGCCTGCTTGGGCTCGGCGATGGAGGCCACGCGTTCGAGCAGTTGGCGGCTCAGGTCCGCCGGCAGGCCCATGCGCTGCAGGCGGCGCCACAGACCGGCCTGCTTCGGACGCTGGTGCTGCAGCTGGCTCCAGGCGATGGAGCCCAGTTGCACTTCGAGCAGTTCGCGCAGGCCGTTGAGTTCGAAGCGCATGGCGTCCAGCGCCTGCTGGCTGACGGCGGCCGGCGCGGCGGCGGGCGCCGGGGCGGCCATGGCCTCGGCCAGGCTCGGGCGCTTGGCCGGCTCGGCGCCGTACAATTGACGGTCCTTGCGCGCGGTGGCGGCGGCGCGCACCGGGTTGTCCAGCTCGGCGCGGGCCTGGGCGATGCGCGCCTGGGTCTGGCGCAGCTCGGCCTCCAGCGCCGGGTTCGGCTTGCTGGCCGCTGCCGGCGGTTGATAGTCCAGCGCCGCGGTCAGCTCGACACCGCCGGCGACCCGGCGGTTGCCGATGATGGCGGCATCCGCGCCCAGCTCGTCACGGACCAGTTTCATGGCCTGACGCATATCGGCGGCGAAGAAGCGTTTAACCTGCATGGCGCTGTCCTTCAGTTCTGTCCAACGGTGGCGACGATGGTGACTTGCTTGTTATCCGGAATTTCCTGGTAGGCCAGCACGCTCATGCTCGGCACCGCCATCCGCGCGAAACGCGACATCATCGCGCGGATCGGCCCGGCCACCAGCAGGATCGCCGGCTTGCCGAGCATTTCCTGGCGCTGCGCGGTCTCGACCAGCGAGCGTTGCAGTTTTTCCGCCATGCCCGGCTCCAGCAGAATGCCGTCTTCCGAACCTTGCCCGGCCTTCTGCATACTGTTGAGCAAGATCTGTTCCAACCTGGGTTCCAGGGTGATCACAGGCAGCTCCGGCTCTAGTCCCACAATGCCTTGGACGATTGCGCGGCTCAGCGCCACGCGTACCGCTGCCACCATGGCGGCGGGATCTTGACTCTTGGCGGCAACGTTGGCGATGGCCTCGGCAATGGTGCGGATGTCGCGCACCGGCACCTGCTCCTGCAGCAGGTTCTGCAGGACCTTGAGCAGGGTGGACAGGGAAATCAGCCCCGGAACCAGTTCTTCCGCCAGCTTCGGCGAGGTCTTGGCCAGCAGTTGCAGCAATTGCTGGACTTCCTCGTGGCCGAGCAGCTCGTGGGCATGCTTGTGCAGCACCTGGTTGAGGTGGGTGGCGACCACGGTGCTGGCGTCCACTACGGTGTAGCCCAGGGACTGCGCCTGGTCGCGCTGGCCGGGCTCGATCCACACCGCTTCCAGGCCGAAGGCCGGGTCCTTGCCGGCGATACCGTTGAGGGTGCCGAACACCTGGCCGGGGTTGATCGCCAGCTCGCGGTCCGGGTAGATCTCCGCTTCCGCCACGCTGACGCCCATGAGCGTCAAACGATAGGCGTTGGGCAGCAGGTCGAGGTTGTCGCGGATGTGCACCGAGGGCATCAGGAAGCCCATGTCCTGGGACAGCTTCTTGCGCACGCCCTTGATCCGCGCCAGCAGCTGGCCGCCCTGGTTGCGGTCCACCAGGGGGATCAGCCGGTAGCCGACCTCCAGGCCGACCATGTCCACCGGGGTCACGTCGTCCCAGCCCAGCTCCTTGGTTTCCTGGCTGCGCTGGGCCGGCAGCAGCTCCTGCTGGCGCTGGGCTTCCTGGACCTCGGCCTGGGCCGCCTTGCGCTGGCGCTGGACGATCATCCAGGCGCCGCCGGCGGCCACGGCGCCGAGGCCGATGAAGGACACGTGCGGCATGCCCGGGACCAGGCCCATGGCGATGAGTATGGCGGCGGAGATGGCCAGCGCCTTGGGCGAGGCGAACATCTGCCGGTTGACCTGCTGGCCCATGTCCTCGGAGGAAGACACGCGGGTCACCATGATCGCCGCGGCGGTGGACAGCAGCAGCGACGGCAGCTGCGCCACCAGGCCGTCACCGATGGTCAGCAGGGCGTAGACCTTGCCGGCGTCGCCGAACGACATGGAGTGCTGGATCACGCCGATGGCGACGCCGCCGATCAGGTTGATGAAGAGGATCAGCAGGCCGGCGACGGCGTCGCCGCGGACGAATTTCGAGGCACCGTCCATGGAGCCGTAGAAGTCGGCTTCCTGGGCCACCTCGGCGCGGCGCTTCTTGGCCTCGGCCTGCTCGATGAGGCCGGCGTTGAGGTCGGCGTCGATGGCCATCTGCTTGCCGGGCATGGCGTCGAGGGTGAAACGCGCGCTCACCTCGGAGATCCGCCCGGCGCCCTTGGTGACCACCACGAAGTTGATGATCATGAGGATGGCGAAGACCACGATGCCGACCACGTAGTTGCCGCCGATCACCACTTCGCCGAAGGCCTGGATCACCTTGCCGGCGGCGGCGTGGCCGTCGTGGCCGTGGAGCAGCACCACGCGGGTGGAGGCGACGTTCAGCGCCAGGCGCAGCAGGGTGGCGACCAGCAGGATGGTCGGGAACACGGCGAAGTCCAGCGGGCGCAGGGCGTACACGCAGACCAGCAGGACGACGATGGACAGGGCGATGTTGAAGGTGAAGAGCACGTCCAGCAGGAACGGCGGGATCGGCAGGGTCATCATGCCCAGCATCGCCAGCAGCAGCAGCGGCACGCCCAGGTTGCCACGGCCCAGGCCGGCCAGGTTGCTGCGCACTGCTCCGATCAATTGCGTACGATCCACCCCGAACTCCCCTACCCTGCTACAACAAACTTTTGACGCCGAGAGTGGCGCCGACAGGGTATTTGCAGGAAGTGTTCCAACTTTGCCGAGGCCAGGTGTGGCGCGGATTTCCGACGAAATCCCGGGGGGCGGCCAAGGCCAACGGCGGATAACCGCGAACGGTTATTCGCCCTACGCTGGGAGTGGCGACGTAGCCAGGAGGAGTATCAGGATGGCAACAAATTTTCCGGCCGCTCAGGACAGCCCCCTCTCCCGCTTGCGGGAGAGGGTTGGGGAGAGGGCGCTCTAAAGCCCAGCACCTAAAGTCCCCTGCAAACCCCGTTCGCGAGCAAGCTCGCGCCTACGAAAAGCACCTCGGCAGCGCTTCCTTGTAGGAGCGCGCCCTGCGCGCGATTCGCGGGCAGGGCCCGCTCCTACACGTTCGGATATTTCCCGTCTGTGGACCCGCCTCGCCCCGACGGGCAAAAAAAACCGCGGCCGGAGCCGCGGTTTTCCGGGTCACGCCAGGATCAGTGGACCAGGATCGAGGCCTTCTTCGCCCGGACCTTCTCCGGGTTGATCAGGAAGCGGGCCAGGGCCGGCAGCAGCCAGAGCGCGCCGAACATGTTCCACAGCAGCATGAAGGTCAGCATCAGGCCCATGTCGGCCTGGAACTTGATCGCCGAGAAGATCCAGGTGGCCACGCCGATGGCCAGGCACAGGCCGGTGAACAGCACGGCCTTGCCGGTGGACTTCAGCGTCTCGTAGTAGGCCTCCTGCAGCGACAGGCCCTGGCGCAGGAAGGTCTCCAGGCGGGTGTAGATGTAGATCCCGTAGTCCACCCCGATGCCCACGCCCAGCGCGATCACCGGCAGCGTCGCCACCTTCACGCCGATGCCGAGGGTGGCCATCAGCGCGTTGCCCAGCACCGAGGTGAGGATCAGCGGCAGGACGATGCAGAGGGTCGCGGTGAAGGAGCGGAAGGTGATCATGCACATGACCGCCACGCAGATGTATACCAGCACCAGGATGATCAGCTCGGACTGCTTGATCACCTCGTTGGTGGCCGCCTCGATGCCGGCGTTGCCCGCGGCGAGCTTGAACTTCAGGTCATCCTTCTCGTGGTCCTTGGCGAACTCCTGCACGGCGTGCACGGCGCGGTCGAGGGTCTCGGCCTTGTGGTCGTTGAGGAACACCAGCAGCGGCGCCAGCGAGCAGGCGCTGTTGTACAGGCCGTCGGCGCGGCTGATGGAGTTGTTCAGCACGTCCTTGTTGCGCGACAGGGTTTCCCACTTCAGGTTGCCCTCGTTCATGCCTTTGATCACCTGCTTGGACACGGTGACCAGGGAGATGGCCGACTGCACGCCCTCGGTGTTCTCCAGCTTCCACGACAGCTCGTCGATGGCCTGCAGCGTCTGGTGGCTGGAGCAGCCTTCGGCCGCCGACTCGACCATCACCACCAGCACGTCGGAGCTGGTGGAGTAGTTGCGGATGATGAAGTCGTTGTCCTGGTTGTAGCGCGAGTCCGGGCGCAGTTCCGGCGCGCCCTGGTCGAGGTCGCCGATCTTCAGGTGGTGGCCCTGCCAGAGGCCGCCGGCGAACATCACCAGGGCGATCAGGATGGAGATGGGCGCCACCTTGGCGCTGGCGAAGTTGGACAGCAGGCGCCAGAACGGGTGCTCGCGCACGGCGTCCTTCTTGCTGCGCTCCACGGCGCGCTTGCTGATGCCGATGTAGGAGATCGCCACCGGCAGCAGGATCAGGTTGGTGAAGACGATCACCGCCACGCCGATGGAGGCGCCGATGGCCAGTTCGCGGATCACCCCGATGTCGATCACCAGCAAGGTGATGAAGCCCACGGCGTCGGCGAGGATGGCGATCATGCCGGGCAGGAACAGCTGGCGGAAGGTGCGCCGCGCGGCCAGCAGCGGGGTTTCCGCGTCACTGGACTGCAGGGCGATGCCGTTGATCTTCTGCACCCCGTGGGAAATGCCGATGGCGAAGATCAGGAAGGGCACCAGCATCGAGTACGGGTCCAGCCCGAAGCCGATGGTGTGCAGCAGGCCGAGCTGCCAGATCACCGCCACCAGGGTGGTGGAGAGCACGGCGATGGTGGAGCGCACGCATTTGGTGAACCACAGCAGCAGCACCAGGGTGATGACGAAGCAGATGCCGAAGAAGCCCACCACCATGACCAGGCCGTCGATCAGGTCGCCGACCTTCTTGGCGAAGCCGACGATGTGGATCTTCACGTTCGGGTTCTGCGCCTGGTACTTGTCGCGGATCTTCTCTTCCAGCTCATGGGAGAACTGGCGGTAGTCCAGCTTCAGCAGCTTGCTCTGGTCCTGGGCGTCGGGGTAGACCTCCAGCAGCGGCACGTCGACGATGCTGGACTTGAAGTTGTTCGCCACCAGGCGGCCGATCTGGCCGGACTTGAGGACGTTGTCGCGCAGCTTGTCCAGGGCCTTGGCCGAACCGTCGTAGGTCTGCGGGATGACCTCGCCGCCGGCGAAGCCCTCTTCCGTCACCTCGGTCCAGCGCACGCTGGGGCTCCACAGCGACTTCAGGCCGGAACGGTCGACGCCGGGGATGTAGAACACCTCGTCATGGATCTGCCGCAGGGTGTCCATGTATTCCTTGGTGAAGATGTCGCCGTTCACCGCTTCCACCGAGATGCGCACGGTGTTGCCGAGGTTGGAGAGGTCGTTGATGTGGCTCAGCATGTTCTGGATGAACGGGTGCTTGAGCGGGATCATCTTCTCGAAGCTGGTGGACGGCCGTACCTGGGTCGCCTGGAAGGCGAGGAACAGGGTCGCCAGCAGGCAGATGACGATCACTGCCGGGCGGTTGTTGAAGATCAGGCGTTCGAGCAGGGTCGCCTTGTCCTGGTGATGCGAGTTGACTGCGTTCATAGCGCTTCCCCGGCTCATTGTTGTTCTGTCAGCTCGGCGCCGGTCGCCGAAGCCAGGTGGATGCCGCCCTGGCCGACCAGGACCAGGTTGCCGTCGCCGGCCGCGCCGACCCCGGCCAGCGCCAGGCGGTCGGGCCGGTTGAAGATGTTGAAGGTGCGCCCGTCGTCCTTGCTCACCAGCACGCTGCCGCTGTTGCCGACCACGGCGATGCTGCCGTCGGGCAGCAGCGAGCCTTCGGCCAGGCCGAACTCCAGGGTGCCGTCACCGGCGATCGGCAGCGCCACCTGTTGCCAGGTGTCGCCGAAGTCGGTGGAGCGGAACAGGTGCCCGCGCAGGCCATAGATCAGCACGGTGCCGGGCTGGGCGGTGCCGACGGTGCCGAACAGCGACCCCTCGTAGGGGCCCTGCAGTTTTTCCCAGGTGGCGCCCCAGTCCTTCGAGCGGAACAGGCTGCCGGATTCGCCCACCACCAGCAGGCCGGAATCCTTCACCGCGGCGATGCCGTTGAGGTGGAACTGGTCCTCGTTGTCCAGGCGCTCGCTGACGTCTTCCCAGCTCTTGCCGCCGTCGTGGGTTTCCAGCATGGCGCCGTAGGCGCCCACGGCCAGGCCGTGGTTCTCGTCCTGGAACCACACGTCCAGCAGCGGCGCTTCGCGCTTGAGGTCTTCGAACTGGCGCGTCCAGGTGGCGCCGCCGTCTTCGCTGGCGAGAATCTGCGCGTCGTGGCCGACCGCCCAGCCCTTCTTGTCGTTGACGAAGAACACCGCGGTCAGCAACTGGCGGGTGGGCACCTTGGCCTGGGTCCAGGTCTTGCCGTTGTCGTCGGAATAGAGGATGTGCCCGCGGTCGCCGACCGCCACCAGGCGCTTGCCGGCGTGGCTGACGCTCAGCAGCAGGCTGCTCGGGGCCTTGGCCGAAGCGATGGCGTAGCCATCGGTGTCGCTGGCCGGGGCTTCGCTCGCGCCGGCATGCAGCGGCGCGGCCGCCAGCCACAGCAGCGAGAACGCGCCGAGCAGCGAAAGCGATTTGCGCAGGGGGGACGGGGTGGCGGAAACCGAGAGCCCGGACGAACGCACGGACAGCTCGCCGGTGGCGTGCCGCAGATGCTCACGCATATAGCCTTACCTCTTTGTTTTTATTGCAGGCGGATAGGGAGTGGTCGTTATATGCCAGCCTTTGCCCAGCCTGACAATTAAAGGCACGTTATCTTTTGTTAAGCGCAGCGGGAGTCATCCAAAAGGACTATGGAAAGCTGCAGCCCAGTCGCCACGCGGCCTCCAGCGGACAGGAAAAAGATACCGACGGTAACACTCCGGGTATTTCCGGGTACCTGGAAGCGCTCGTGGGAACACTTGGGAATTCGCTGCGCGGCTTTCGCCGCGTGGGTGCTTTCCCGTAGGAGCGAGCTTGCTCGCGAATGGGGTTTGCCGGGGACTTTAGGTGCTGGGCTTTAGAGCACCCTCTCCCCAGCCCTCTCCCGCAAGCGGGAGAGGGGGCTGTCCTGAGCGGGTGGGGAGTTCGGAGTCATCCTGAAACGCCCCACCCTCATCATTCCCGCGAACGCGGGACGCGGCTTCATCGCGAACAGCGCTTGCGCCGGCCCGAAGGGGAATAACCCGGTGACTGCCGGGGGGTTCGCGAGCAAGCTCGCTCCTACGAAAAGCGCCTCGGCGCCGTCGGCCTGCATGGCAGGAGGAGCACCACCGTAGGATGGCGTTGAGCGAAGCGATACCCATCACCATGGTCCGATGGGTTTCGCAGGCTCAACCCATCCTACGAAAAGCACCTCGGCGCTGTCGGCGAAACCCTTGCCCCTGCCTGGCAGGAGGGCACCGTAGGATGGTGTTGAGCGAAGCGATACCCATCACCACCACCGCATGGGTTTCGCAGGCTCAACCCATCCTACGAAAAGCGTCCCGGCGCTGCGCCCGCAAATCCACAGGCGAAAAAAAGGTGTTACCGGCAGGGCCGATAACACCTTTTTTCGTCAGCCAAGAGCAGCGTCAGGCGAGGCTCTTGCTGACCACCTCGTAGACGTCGCTGGACAGCTCGCCGGAGGCCAGGATGCGCTCTAGCTCGGCGCGCATCAGGGCCTGGCGCGCCGGGGCGTATTTGCGCCAGCGGGTCAGCGGCGCCAGCAGGCGCGAGGCGATCTGCGGGTTGAGCGCGTTGAGGGTGATCACCTGGTCGGCCAGGAAGCGGTAGCCCGCGCCGTCGGCGCGGTGGAAGTTGACCAGGTTCTGGTTGGCGAAGGCGCCGATCAGGGCGCGAATCTTGTTCGGGTTCTTCAGGGTGAAGGCCGGGTGGCCCATCAGCGCCTGCACGCGCTCCAGGCCGCCGGGCAGGGTGCAGCCGGCCTGCACGCTGAACCACTGGTCCATCACCAGCGGGTTGTCCTTGAAGTAGTCGGCGAACATTTCCAGGCCCTTGGCCTTCTCGTCGTCGTACGGCGAGTTGACCAGCACCGCCAGGGCGGTCAGGCGTTCGGTCATGTTGTCGCAGGCCTCGTACTGCTCGAGGCAGGCCGCCAGCACTTCGTCGCCGCCCACCAGCATCAGGTAGGACAGCGCGATGTTCTGCAGGCTGCGCCGGGCGATGTGCTCGGCCTCGGCCAGGTACGGCGTCTTGCGCGAGGCTTCGCGGTTGGCCTGGTAACGCTGCCACAGCGGCTCGCGCAGGGCCTCGGCGATGCGCTTGCGGGCGAACTCGCGGGCGGCGTGGATGGCCTCGACGTCGGCCACTTCGCTCAGCTCCGTGAGGTAGGCCTCGCTGGGCAGCGAGAGCATCTCGGCGACCATCGCCTGGTCCAGGGCGTTGTCCTGCAGCAGGGTGTGGAAGGCAGCGATCAGGCGCTCGTCGAGCACCAGCTGCTCGCCGCGCTGGTGCTGGCCGATCAGTTCCTGGAGCACCTGCACCGACAGCTGCTGGCCGGCTTCCCAGCGGTTGAAGCCGTCCTCGTCGTACTGCATGAGGAACATCAGTTGGTCGCGGTCGTAGGGGAAGCTCAGCTTCACCGGCGCGGAGAAGCCGCGCAGCAGCGACGGCAGCGGCTTCTCGGCCAGGCCGACGAAGGTGAAGGATTGCTCGGCCTCGGTCACCTGCAGCACGCGGTTGCTGCCGTGGGCGTGTTCCTCGCCGGCCAGGCGCAGCGGCAGCGGGTTGCCCAGGTGGTCGAGCAGGCCCATTTCCACCGGGATGACGAAGGGCTGCTTGTCCTTCTGGCCCGGGGTCGGCGGGCAGCTCTGGCGGAAGGTCAGGGTGTAGCTCTGGGCGGCGGCGTCGTAGCTTTCCTCCACCGCCAGGCGCGGGGTGCCGGCCTGGCTGTACCAGCGCTTGAACTGCGTCAGGTCGACGCCGTTGGCGTCTTCCATGGCCTTGACGAAGTCGTCGCAGGTCACCGCCTGGCCGTCATGGCGTTCGAAGTACAGGTCGGTGCCCTTGCGGAAGCCCTCGGCGCCGAGCAGGGTGTGGATCATGCGCACCACTTCCGAACCCTTCTCGTAGACGGTCAGGGTGTAGAAGTTGGAGATTTCGATGAAGGAGTCCGGGCGCACCGGGTGGGCCATGGGGCCGGCGTCCTCGGCGAACTGGTTGGTGCGCAGGAAGGCCACGTCCTCGACGCGCTTGACGGTGCGCGAGTTCATGTCGGCGGAGAACTCGCTGTCGCGGAACACGGTGAAGCCTTCCTTGAGCGACAGCTGGAACCAGTCGCGGCAGGTCACGCGGTTGCCCGACCAGTTGTGGAAGTATTCGTGGGCCACCACGCCCTCGACGCGCTGGTGCGCGGCGTCGGTGGCGGTCTCGGCCTTGGCCAGCACGCAGCTGGAGTTGAAGATGTTGAGCCCCTTGTTCTCCATGGCGCCCATGTTGAAGTCGTTGACCGCGACGATCATGAAGATGTCCAGGTCGTACTCGCGGCCGTAGACCTTCTCGTCCCAGCGCATGGCCTTCTTCAGGCTGTCCATGGCGTGCTGGCACTTGTCGATGTTCTCCGGCTCGACGTAGATGCGCAGGGCGACTTCGCGCTCGCTCAGGGTGGTGTAGGTGTCTTCCACCGCCCAGAGGTCGCCGGCGACCAGAGCGAACAGGTAGGCCGGCTTCCTGAACGGGTCCTGCCAGGTGGCCCAGTGGCGGCCATCCTCTTCCGAACCGCTGGCCACCGGGTTGCCGTTGGACAGCAGCACCGGGTACTTGTGCTGCTCGGCCGAGACGGTGGTGGTGAAGCTGCTCATCACGTCCGGGCGGTCGAGGTAGTAGGTGATCTTGCGGAAGCCCTCGGCCTCGCACTGGGTGCAGAACATCTTGCCGGACTTGTACAGGCCTTCCAGCGCGGTGTTCTTCTCCGGGTGGATGCGCACGGTGCTGTCGACGGTGAACTGTTTCGCGGTCGGCTGCAGGGTCAGGTGGTTCTCGTCCAGTTGGTAGTCGCCCTCTTCCAGCACGCGGTCGTCCAGGGCCACCCATTGCAGTTCCAGCTGCTGGCCGTCGAGCACCAGCGGCGGCAGGCCCTCGCCGCGCTCGGGGTTGCGTCGCATGACCAGTTGCGCGTGGACCAGGGTGTGGTCCTCGTACAGCTCGAAGGTCAGGTTGGTCTCGTCGATCAGGTACTCGGGCGCCTGGTAGTCCTTGAGGTAGATGACTTTCGGTTGATCGGTGCGCATGTGGCCCTCCGGGCAGCTTCAAGCTTCGAGCTTCAAGCCGCAAGTTCGTGGTTCGCCGGCTCAGCTTGCCGCTTGAGGCTTATAGCTGATGGCTAGCTGATAAGCTGTGTACTTACGGATATTGATGACGCCGGTGTCGAAGATCAGGTACTGGCCCTTGATGCCTTGCAGGGTACCCTCCACCACCGGCGTCTTGTCCAGATCGAAGCTGGTGATCTTGGCCAGGTAGGCCTGCACCGGGTAGCGGATCTCGATCGGCTCGATGTCGCTCACCGGCTGGATGGCCTGCAGGCCGAAGCGCTGCTGCAGCTCGCGCAGGCCCTCGGCGCAGTGGTCGAACAGCTGCTCGCGGATGGCCGCCAGGTCCAGCGGTTCGGCCTCGCCCTTGAGCAGGGCGCGCCAGTTGGTGCGGTCGGCCACCTGGCTGCGCAGCAGGTCTTCCACCAGCCCGGACTGCTGGCGCGTGGCCACCCGCAGGATCGGCAGCGCCTGGCGCGCGCCCTGGTCGATCCAGCGCGTCGGCACCTGGGTGGCGCGGGTGATGCCCACCTTCACGCCAGAGGAGTTGGCCAGGTAGACCACGTGGTCGGTCATGCAGAAGCGCTCGCCCCACGCCGGCTCGCGGCAGGTGCCTTCGTCGTAGTGGCACTTCTCCGGGCTGACGATGCAGCTGTCGCACTGCGCCAGCTTGGTGAAGCAGGGGTAGCAGTAGCCCTGGCTGAAGCTCTTCTTCGTCTTGCGCCCGCAATGGCAGCAGTGGATGGCGCCCAGGTATTCCAGGCGCAGGGTCCTGCCGATCAGCGGGTTGACCGCGATTTCCGCCTCGCCGAGGCGGAAGGCGTACTGCACGGGGCTTTCAAGGCGCGCCGACATCTTGCTCAGGGCGCCGCGTCCTAGCTCTTCCATCAAAGCCCGGCCATCAGTGCAGCGAATTGGACGAGAAGAGGATGTTGGGGATCGGCTCGGCGTGGGACTCGCACTCCTGCGGGCCCATGTAGCCGGTGCGCTGGTCCTCGGGCAGGTTCTGCAGCTCCCAGGCGATCATCGCCTGCAGGCACAGCTCCTTCTGCTCCTGGGTGAGCTTGCGGCCGTCCGGCCACTTGCCGATCTCCACGGCGAGCTTGAGGCTCTCGTAGATTTCCGGGGTGATGTTCTCGATGGTTTCGGCGAAGGACGACATGGGGCCGGCTCCTGCTGGGGGCAAAACCGGCATTCTACCGGGCCGGGCGGCCTGGCGCACGAACAGAGGTCAAACGGTGGCATGGACGTAGGGCGTATAACGCTCCGCGTTATACGCCGGTTGGCCGTGGCCGCCGGCCTGCTCGCGGTCATGCGGGAAACCGATAACCCTGGTGCCGGTGATGAATTGGATGTTGCGGCGATGGGTATCGCTTCGCTCAACGCCATCCTACGGCGCCAAGGATCAGGCCTGGCGCCCGCGCGCCAGCATGCCGCCCAGCGCGCCGGTCAGGCAGCCGATCAGCAGCCCTCCGACGTGGGCGCCGTTGGCGATGGAGCCGAAGCCCAGCAGGTCGATGACGCCGGACAGGCACACCAGCAGCCAGATCAGCATCATCGCCACCACGCCCTTCGGCAGGCGGTAGGCCGGGGTCGGCGCCAGCAGCTGGAATATCCAGCAGTGCCCGAGCAGGCCGTAGAGCACGCCGGACAGGCCGCCGAACAGGCTCGGCCCGGAAGCCAGGTACTGCACGACGTTGGACACCAGGCCGAAGCCCAGGCTCAGGCCCAACAGCATGACGCCGCCCTGGCGGTATTCGATGCGCCGGCCCAGTTCCCAGTACCACATGGCGTTCATCGCCAGGTGCAGCCAGCCGAAGTGGATCAGCATGGGCGTGAACAGGCGCCACCACTGCCCCGCCGCCAGGCCCTCGGCCAGCGGCTGGAACAGCACCCGGTCGCTGCCGACCAGTTGGAAGTCCTGGAAGGTGAACCAGCGCAGGGTGTCCGGGTTGCCGCCGAGCAGGGTCAGGGCGGCGACCACGAAGGTCACCAGCAGCACCGCGGCGGTCACCTTGCTGGCCCGCACCTGGGCCAGGAAGCCCGGGCCGCGGCGCTGCGGTTGAGCCGCGGAAGCCAGTTCGGGGTCGCCCTGCGGATAGCGCCGGTAGAGGTCGCGCACCTGCTCGGCCAGGCTTTCGTCCGGCACCCAGAGCACCTGTTCGCCGGCCTCCTCGCTGACCCGGAAGGGCAGGTTCAGGCGTTGCAGCAGGCCGACGAAACCGGCGAGGTCCGCCGCCAGGGGCAGGCGCATGGCCACTACCGCGCTCACTCATCCTCTCCCGGACGCTTCACGTCCACCCAGACGAACTTGTCGCGCTGCAGGCGCGTTTCCTGGTCCAGCCGGTAGGCCACCAGCTTGCCGTACATGACCGCGCTGTAGTCCAGGCAGGCCAGGTTCGGGCGGATCGGCGCCGGCGTGCCGCGACGCCAGTAGTGGCCGACGAACAGCAACGGCTCGTCGGCGCCGTAGCTCAGCAGGCTGGACTTCTGCTCGGCGCTCAGGCGCTCGGCGGCCACCTCGTCGGGCAGCGCGTCGGGCTGGAAGACGATGTCGCCGTAGGTCTCCGGCTCGCGGTCCTCTTCCCAGAACTTGGTGCGGAAGAACGCGCGGGTGAAGCCGTCGCTGCCGGTCAGCGTCATGCCGTTGGGCAGGCGCATGTCGGTGCCGCGCAGCAGGCGGTTGCATACCTGGTAGGCGAAGCTGCCGTGCTCGGCGGAGGACTGCAGGAAGGCCTCGTCGATGCGCCCGTCGGGGAACTGCCGGCGCAGCGAGTCGATCAGCTCGTTGTCCCAGCAGGCGTGGACCATGCGGAAGCGCCCGGCGTCGAGGAACAGCGGCAGGCGCCGGAACCAGCCGAGGAAGTCGCGCCAGTCGCCGGGGTGGCCCTCGAACTGGTCGAGGGTTTCCTGGATCAGCCGCGCGTGCCGCGGGGTGTGCTCGCGCAGGTACTGGCGGCCGCTGCCCGGCGCCGCCGGGGTGGACCAGCCGAGCAGGTTGTACTCGTGGTTGCCCATGATGCACAGGGCCTCGCCGGCGGCGACCATGTCGTGCACCCGGTGCAGGGCCTCGCGGATGCGCGGGCCGCGGTCGACGATGTCGCCGAGGAACAGCGCCTGGCGCCGCGGGTGGCGCCAGACGCCGCCGTGCAACTGGTAGCCCAGCCGCTCCAGCAGGCGGTCGAGGGTGTGCGCGCAGCCGTGGACGTCGCCGATCAGGTCGTAGCCACGGCCCGGGTCGAGTTCGCTCACTCGCTGCTCCCCAGCCGGCTGCCCCAGCCGAGCTTGGTCCGGCAGACCTCGTAGTAGTTGTGGTCGATCGGGTGGATCAGGCGCAGCTTCTGCGGCTTCTTGCTCACCGTGACCATGTCGCCCGGCGCGCAGGTGAAGTGGTTCTGCCCGTCGCAGGAGACCTGCGGGTAGATCTGCATGTTCGGCGACACCACTATCTTCAGCTCGCTGTTGCCGTCGACCACGATCGGCCGGCTCGACAGGGTGTGCGGGTACATCGGCACTATGACGATGGCGTCCAGCTTCGGATGCATGATCGGCCCGCCGGCGGACAGCGAGTAGGCGGTGGAGCCGGTGGGCGTGGCGACGATCAGGCCGTCGGCCTTCTGGCTGCAGACGAACTGGCCGTCGATGTGCAGCTCGAACTCGATCATCCGCGTCGACTTGCCGGGGTGCAGCACCACGTCGTTGAGCGCGTCGCCCTGGCCGATGGATTCGCCGTGGCGGCGCACCTGGGCGTCGAGCAGGAAGCGGCTTTCGACGATGTACTGGCCGCCGAGCACCTCGTCCACCTTGGTTTCCAGCTCGTCCGGGCGGATGTCGGTGAGGAAGCCCAGGCTGCCGCGGTTGATGCCCAGCACCGGCACCTTGTGCCGGGCCAGCGCGCGCGCCGCGCCGAGCATGCTGCCGTCGCCGCCGACGACGACGACCAGGTCGCAGATCTCGCCCATGATCTTCCGCGAGCAGGTCTGCAGGCCGTGGCCGGGCAGCACTTCGGCGATGGTGTCCTCGAGGATCACGTGCAGGTGCCGCTCGGTCAGGAAGCGCTTCAGCCGGCGGATGGTTTCCAGCACCTGGGTGCTGCCGAGGCGGCCGATGATGCCGATGTTGCGAAAGGATTCCATGAGACTCCAGGCGGCGGGTGCGAGCGGGTAGTGCCCGGAATTATGGGGGAAACCCCCGAACAGCGGCAAACCCGCGCAGCAGCGCGGGCGTTCGGCTAGGCTGCACGGATGAAGTCGACCGCCTACCTGCTCGCTGAGCTGCTAGCCGAACTGCGCCAACCCGCGGTACGCGACCTCGCCTGGACGCTGCTCGGCGAACCCCTGCTGGATGCCGGTGGCACCCTGCCCCTGCGTCATCCGCTGGCAGCGAGCCGCTGGCTGGCCGAGCCGGAGCTTCTGGGCGGCTGGCTGCGCGAACAGGAAAGGTACAGCGAAGCGCTGCAAGCCTGGCTGCAGCGTTCACCGCAACAACGCCTGGGCCGCTACTACGAACGCCTCTGGCAGTTCGCCCTGCAACAGGCACCGGACCTGCGCCTGCTCGGCGCCAACCTGGCGGTGCGCGACAACGGCCACACCCTGGGCGAGCTGGACCTGCTGCTGGAGGACGACGACGGGCTGCACCACCTGGAACTGGCCATCAAGCTCTACCTGGGCCCCAGCCGCGAAGGCCCGAACGACTGGCTCGGCCCCGGCGCCGAGGACCGCCTGGCGAACAAGCTGCGCCACCTGCGCGAGCACCAGTTGCCGCTCTCCTCCACTGCGCACGGCCGCGCCCTGATCGCCGGATTCAGCCGCGCCCCGGTGCAAGCCGCGCTCTGGCTGGGCGGCTACCTGTTCTACCCCTGGCCCGGCGAGTGCGCGGCGCCGGAGGGCGCCAACCCCGATCACCTGAGCGGCTCCTGGCTGCACCGCAGTCACTGGCCCCTGTACCGCGCCCAGGGCACGGGGCGCTGGCAGCCGCTGCCACGCAGCGAATGGCTGGCTCCGGCGCGCAAGACCGCCGAGCAGAGCTGGGCACCGGAACGCTTCGATGCCTGGCTGGCGCAGTTGCCGGCGGATGCCTTCCCGCAGTTGCTGGTGCGCCTGGAGGAACAGCAGGGGGAATGGTGCGAGGCCGAAAGGCTGTTCCTGGTCGGCGACCAGTGGCCAAGGGTGCATAACGGCTATTCCCACTGATGGCTGCCCGGAGCGGCGGGGTGGTTCCGTAGGATGGGTTGAGCGAAGCGATACCCATCGCCATGGCAGCATGGGTTTCGCAAGCTCAACCCATCCTACGAAGAGCATCTCGGCGCGGTCGGCAAGACAGTCGCGCCTACAACCGTGCCCTACGTGTTCGCCGTGGAGTACGGCCTACACCTGTAGGAGCGGGCCCTGCCCGCGATTCCGCGCGCAGGGCGCGCGAATGACGTGGGTGGGTCGTAGGAGCGGATCTCATCCGCGATCCGCGCCGATATATCCGGCTGGCACGAACGAATGCCCTACTGCAATCGCCCCAAGCTCTCTTCCATCGCCCTCCGCCCCTGCAGGCCGCCGCTGTGCACGGCGACCAGGCGGCTGCCGCGGGGTACCCGCCCGGCGCTTACCTCGTCGTGCAGGGCCAGCAGCAGCTTGCCGGTGTACAGCGGCTCCAGCGGCACGCCAGTGGCCGCCTCGAAATCGGCCATGAAGCGCACCAGCCCGGCATCCACCTTGCCGAAACCGCCGCGGCTGGCGTCCAGCAGACGATAACCGGCGTCTTCATGCCCCGCCTCGGCCAGCAGCCGCGGCAACATGGCTTCCACGCCATGGCCAGGCGGCACCGCCAGGGCGCCGATCAGCGGGTGCGCGCCCTGCTCGCCCAGCACCAGCCCGGCCAAAGTGGTGCCAGTGCCACAGGCGGCCCAGAGCTGGTCGTAACCGTTCCAGCCGATGCCCGGCAATTGCTCACGCAACTGTTCCACCAACGGCGCGCAACCCAGCGCGCCGGGCAAACCGCCGCCGCCCTCGTCAACCGCCAGCAGGCGCGGGTAGCGTTCGCGCCAGGGCGCCCAGAAACCTTCGGCATGGCGCTCGCGGTAGCCGGCGTAGCCGAGCCAGTGCAGTTGCATGCCCCAGGCGCGCAGATCGCGCACCGTGGGCGTGTCCTGCTCGTTTCCGCGCAGCAGGCCGACGGTGGCGAAGCCGAAGCGCTGGCCGGCGGCGGCCAGGGCGTGCAGGTGGTTGGAATGGGCGCCGCCCAGGCTGATCAGGCCTTCCAGGCCCTGTTCGGCGGCCTGGCGCAGGTAGGGCGCCAGCTTGAACCACTTGTTGCCGGACACCCGCTCGTCGACCAGGTCCAGGCGCAACAGCGCCAGCTCGACGCCAGCTTGTTCCAGCCAGTCGAGGCGCACCGGTTGCAACGGGGGAAGCGGGCGCCACTCGGGGAATCGCAGGGCAGCCACCTAGCCCGCGGTCACGCCACGCAGGCCGCCGCTGGTCTTGTGCCGGGCGCAGCAGTTGCTGTCGCCGTCGACGAAGCGGCCCGGGGTATCCACCCGGTCGACCGGCAGCGCGCAGCGTTCGCCGTTGGACAGGCGGCCGTCGCAGGTCGGCTGCTGGTAGTGGGCCAGCCACTGGCAATACTGGGCTTCGGAAACGAAGCATTTGGCGGCGGCGTAGGCCATGGGGTTTTCCTGGTAGCGTGGGATGTCCTGCAGCGGAATGGTCAGGTGCCCGGCGCCGGGATGATAGACGACGAAGATCACCCCGAGCGAGGTCAGCTTCTCCAGCAGCGCATCGCTCTGCGCCCGCGCCGCCTGGGCGGCCAGCTCGCGGCGCAGGGCCTCGTTGTCCTGCTGCAGCTGGCGGTCCAGTTCGTTGCGGTAGCTCAGCTCGGCATCGCGCAGCGCCAACTGTTCCTTGTACTGGGCAATCACCGCCGCGACCTTCGCATCGGCCTCGCCCTCGAACTGCGTGCGCAGTTCCTCCAGCTCCGCGCGCCCCTGCTGCTCGATGCTGCGCAGTTGCGCGGTCAGTTCCTCGCGGCCGCGCTGGAAGCCGTCCACCCGCTCATCCAGCTCGCGGCGCAGGCCGGCATTGATCTCTTCCTCGCGCTTGAGCCCCTCGCGCAGCGCGGCCAGTTCGGCCTGCAGCACCTTGACCTGTTCCTCGGCGCCCAGGCGCAGGCGTTGCAGCTCCTGCTCGTGCTGCTGGCTCAGGCTGGACAGGCGCGAGGCCTGCTGGCCGAGCAGCTCGGCGGTCTTCTGCCGGTGTTCTTCCAGCATCGCCTGGGCCAGCTTCTCGGCCTGCTCCTGCGGGTCCTGCGCCGGCGTCGCGTACCACTGGTGCTCGGCAGCCACCTTCAGGCGCTGCGGCTCGACGGCGACGGGCTCCTCCTCGACCAGCAGGCCGAGGTGGTTGCGCCGGATCGCGTCGCGCAGCATCACCAGATGGTTGTTGCCCGTCACCAGGCTCGGGTCCCACAGATGCATCTGGTGCCAGGACACCGGGCACTGGCTGCGGCAGGCCAGGCGGATCGGCCCGGCGCCCATGTCCGGGCCGCGCCCGGCGCGGTCGGCGAGCTGGCGCAGCGGCAGGTTCCAGCCGCGGTCGGCCTCGCCGTTCTCGTCGAAATCCAGGTAGAAGAACACCGCCGCCTTGACCTGCAGGCGCCCGTTGATCAGCACATAGGCCAGGCGCATCTGCTGGTCGGCGAACTCGTGCATCTGCACGACGTTGTCGAGCAGGGCCTCGAATTCGGGATAGAGCATCTGCTTGCAGATGCCACGCTCATCGAAGAAGGCCACGGCCTCGACCATCTGAGGCTTTTTCTGCAGGCTCATGACGGGACCTCTGGACTGTCGCGAACAGGGTTGGGCCCGCAGAGGGGCCGGCAGCCGGGCTTTGAACGCACCGCTGCCGGGGCAAGTCTAGGGGAAATAGTGACGCAGGCGATGTGACTGGGTTGGCAGTCACTCGGCAGACTGTAAGAAGGCGACGTACGACAGACAGAAAACTGTGACGGGCTCCGCCCTTTGCCGCCCGGACAGCGCATCCGGGCGGCAAAGGCCAGGGATCAGAGTTCGGCGGCCAGGCGCGAGCCCTGGTTGATGGCGCGCTTGGCATCCAGTTCGGCGGCCACGTCGGCGCCGCCGATCAGGTGCACCTTCTGCCCGGCGGCGACCAGGCCGTCGTGCAGCTCGCGCAGCGGCTCCTGGCCGGCGCAGACGATCACGGTATCCACCGGCAGCACCTGCGGCTCGCCCTCGGCGATGCGGATGTGCAGCCCGGCGTCGTCGACCTTGAGGTACTCCACGCTGTTGAGCATCTGCACCCGCTTGTTCTTCAGCCCGGTGCGGTGAATCCAGCCGGTGGTCTTGCCCAGGCCGTCGCCGACCTTGGACTTCTTGCGCTGCAACAGGAACACCTGGCGCGCCGCGGCATGCGGGTGCGGCTGGATGCCGGCGACGCCGCCGCGGGCTTCCAGGTTCTCGTCGATGCCCCACTCCTTCCAGAAGGCGTGGCGATCCAGGCTGGTGGATTCGCCGTCATGGGTGACGTACTCGGAGACGTCGAAGCCGATGCCGCCGGCGCCGATCACCGCCACCTTCTGCCCCACCGGCTTGCGCTCGAGGATGGCGTCCAGGTAGCTGATCACCTTCGGGCTGTCGATGCCGGGGATGGCCGGGGTGCGCGGGACGATGCCGGTGGCCAGGAGGATCTCGTCGAAGCCGCCCTTGGCCAGGTCGTCGACCGACACGCGAGTGTTCAGGCGCAGGTCGACGCCGGTGGTCTCCAGCTTGCGCTTGAAGTAGCGCAGGGTCTCGTAGAACTCTTCCTTGCCCGGCACGCGCTTGGCCACGTTGAACTGTCCGCCGATCTCGCCGGCGGCGTCGAACAGCGTCACCTGGTGGCCACGCTCGGCGGCCACGGTGGCGGCGGCCAGGCCGGCCGGGCCGGCGCCGACCACGGCGACCTTCTTCACGTGGGTGGTGGGGATGTAGTTCAGCTCGGTCTCGTGGCAGGCGCGCGGGTTGACCAGGCAACTAGTCAGCTTGCCGCCGAAGGTATGGTCCAGGCAGGCCTGGTTGCAGCCGATGCAGGTGTTGATCTCGTCGGCTCGGCCTTCGGCGGCCTTGTTGACGAAGTCCGGGTCGGCGAGGAACGGCCGGGCCATGGAGACCATGTCGGCGTCGCCCTCGGCCAGCACCTGCTCGGCCACTTCCGGGGTGTTGATGCGGTTGGTGGTGACCAGCGGGATGCCCACCTCGCCGCGCAGCTTGGCGGTGACCTTGGTGAAGGCCGCGCGCGGCACCTTGGTGGCGATGGTCGGGATGCGCGCCTCGTGCCAGCCAATGCCGGTGTTGATCAGGGTGGCGCCGGCCTGCTCGATGGCCTTGGCCAGCAGGACGATCTCGTCCCAGGTGCTGCCGCCTTCCACCAGGTCGAGCATCGACAGGCGGTAGATGATGATGAAGTTCGGCCCCACCGCCTCACGCACGCGGCGGACGATCTCCACCGGCAGGCGCATGCGGTTCTCGTAGCTGCCGCCCCAGCGGTCGGTGCGCTGGTTGGTGTGGGCGACCAGGAACTGGTTGATGAAGTAGCCTTCCGATCCCATGATCTCGACGCCGTCGTAGCCGGCCTGCTGGGCCAGGGCCGAGCAGGTGACGAAGTCCTGGATCTGCTTCTGGATGCCCTCCTCGTCCAGCTCGCGCGGCTTGAACGGATTGATCGGCGCCTGGATGGCGCTGGGCGCCACGGATTTCGGGCTGTAGGCGTAGCGCCCGGCGTGGAGGATCTGCATGCAGATCTTGCCGCCGGCCTCGTGCACCGCCTGGGTGACGACCTTGTGCTTCTCGGCTTCCTCGGCGGTGGTCAGCTTGGCCGCGCCGGCGTACACGCCGCCTTCCTCGTTCGGGCCGATGCCGCCGGTGACCATCAGGCCGACGCCGCCGCGGGCGCGCTCGGCGAAGTAGGCGGCCATGCGTTCGAAGCCGTTGGGCTTCTCTTCCAGGCCGGTGTGCATCGAGCCCATCAGGGTGCGGTTGCGCAGGGTGGTGAAGCCCAGGTCCAGGGGCGCGAGCAGGTGCGGGTAGCGGGCGGCGGTCATGATTCCTCCACATCGGGCATGGTGCCGGGGCCTCGGACGGGCCACGGTCGGTATGGGGCAGACTCTAAGCAGCGCCCCGGGCGTGCTCAATGACCGGAAATGACAACTTACTGATCGAAGATGACAGCACCGCTTGGCAAGCCGGCGCCGCTCCCCTACCCTGACGGCCAGTCCCGGAGCCCCGCATGCGCAAGCTGACATTCCTCATCCTGGTCACCCTCTTCGCCGCCTACGCCGGCTGGGCCGAGCGCCGCCCGGTGGGCCACTACCTGTCCGACCTGCGCAGCCAGGTGGTGCTCAACCAGGGCGCGCCTTCCGAACGCGGCAACCTGTTGGGCGTGCAGCCCGAGCTCTACGCCCCCGACTACCAGAACGTCGAGCGCCTGCGCCTGAAGCTCGCGGCCTACCTGGAGAAGGCCCGCAGCGAGGGCCTGCTCGGCCCACGCACGGTGGTGGTGTTCCCCGAGCACATCGGCACCTGGCTGGTGGCCGCCGGCGAGAAGCCCGAGGTCTACCAGGCCCGGCACCTGACCGAAGCCATGCAGTGGATGGCCGTCAGCAACCCGGTGAAGCTGGCCCGCGGCTGGCTCATCGCCAAGGGCCGCGACCGCTTCACCGACGCCCTGTTCCGCATGAAGGCGGTGGACATGGCCCACGACTACCAGACGCTGTTCGGCGGCCTGGCCCGGCAGTTCGGCGTCACCCTGGTGGCCGGCTCCATCGTCCTGCCCAACCCCAAGGTGGAGGACGGCGTGCTGGTCACCGGCAACGGCAGCCTGTACAACGCCAGCCTGGTGTTCGGCAGCGACGGCAGGCCGCTGGGCCAGCCGCAGCGCAAGGTCTTCCCCATCGACGACGAGAAGCCCTTCATCCGCGCCGGCCACAGCGACAACCTGCAGGTACTGGACACGCCGGCCGGGCGCCTGGGCGTGCTGATCTGCGCCGACAGCTGGTACCCGATCAACTACGCGGTGCTGGCCTCGGAAAAGGTCGAGCTGCTGGCGGTGCCCGCCTTCCTCACCGGCAACGGCCAGTGGCAGCAGCCCTGGCGCGGCTACAACGGCGCGCGCACGCCTTCCGACGTGCAGCTCAAGCCCGGCGAGCTGAGCGAAGGCCAGGCCTGGCAACAGCTGGCCCTCGGCGGGCGCCTGGCCGCCAGCGGCGCCCAGGCCGGCATCGCGGTGTTCCTCCGCGGGCAGCTGTGGGACCTGGGCAGCTCCGGCCCCGGCCTGGTGGTCGACCGTGGCGGCCAGCAGCTCGCCGAAGACGGCCCCGGCGCGCGCCTGATCAATCTCTGGCTGTGACCATGAAGCAACCGGGCATGCGGCTGGGCGACCTCTCCATAGGCTTCGTCCACGGCCTGGCCGACGCCCTGGAAGACCGCGGCGTGCCGGCGCAGCCGCTGCTGCTGCAGTACGGCCTGGACGCAGCGCGCTTCGCCGAACCCGGCGGGCGCCTGTCGATCCCGCGCTACATGCGCCTGGGCCACGCGGCCATCCAGCTCAGCGGCGACCCCGCCCTGGGCCTGCGCATGGGCCAGTTCAGCCGCATCCAGCAACTCGGCCTGCCCGGCGTCACAGCCGCCCTGGCCCCCGACCTGCGCGCCGCCAGCCGCGCGCTGATCCGCTTCGAACCGCTCTACGCGCAGAACTACCGCGGCCGCTCCAGCCTGGCCGAGGATGCCGGCGGCGCCTGGCTGAGCTTCTATTCCATCAGCCCGTACAACGCCTACAACCGCTTCGTGGTGGATTCGGTGCTGGCCGGCTGGCTCAGCTACCTGGCGCGCATCGCCGGGCAGCCGCTGCGCCCGCTCCGGGTGGAGATCGAGTACCCGGCGCCGGACTACGCGGCCCGCTACGAGGAATTCTTCGGCTGCCCGGTGGAATTCGCCGCCGGCGCCAACCGCCTGCGCCTGGACCAGGCCAGCCTGGCCCTGGGCAACCGCGAGCACTGCCCCAGCACCTGGCGGCAGATGCAGGAAATCTGCGAGAAGGAACTGGAGCTGCGCACCCGCACGCGCACCCTGCGCGAGCGCGTAGTGCAACTACTGGGGCCGCTGCTCAACGGCCGCGAGCCGGACCTGGAAGAGGTCGCCGCGCGCCTCAAGCTGCCGACCTGGACGCTGCGCCGCAAGCTGGCCGAGGAAGGCACGCAGTTCCGCAGCATCCTCAACGAGACGCGCCGCGATCTGGCGATGATCTACATCCGCGACACCGACCTGGCCTTCGGCGAGATCGCCTACCTGCTCGGCTTCGCCTCGGCCGAGGCCTTCCAGCGCGCCTTCAAGCGCTGGAGCGGCCAGCCGCCGGGGGAATACCGCCGCGCGCAGCGGCAGGCCGGCTGATCACATCTCGGTGGCGTCGTCCGCCGGCTCCGGCGAATCGCACTCGGCGCGGTGTTCTTCGAGCAGTTCTTCCTGGTAGTCGTCCATGGCTGCCTCCCATCGCGTTCGACAAGGTCATGGATGCAGCCTAGCCGGCGCGGATGAATGGCGCATGACCGCCGGCTTTTCCCGGCGCAATGAAAAAGCCCCCAGGCATGGCTGCCTGAGGGCTTGGAAAATGGCGCAGCGGACGGGACTCGAACCCGCGACCCCCGGCGTGACAGGCCGGTATTCTAACCGACTGAACTACCGCTGCGCGTCGGCTGGACTTGCGTCCAAGGGTGTTACGGCCTTCCATCCTGCCTGTCGCTACGGAGCCTTGACTCTACGTGGCGGCGAGTTCGGGGTGATGAACTCCAGGAGGGGGAAGATGGCGCAGCGGACGGGACTCGAACCCGCGACCCCCGGCGTGACAGGCCGGTATTCTAACCGACTGAACTACCGCTGCGCGTAACTTGCGAGATGGTGGGTGATGACGGGATCGAACCGCCGACCCTCTGCTTGTAAGGCAGATGCTCTCCCAGCTGAGCTAATCACCCTTCGTCTCGAAGTGGGGCGCATTCTACCGGCGGCATTTCCTAAGTCAATGCCCTGGTTGGATTTTTTTTGAAATTTCGTGCTTTGGAGGGAACGCGGGAAGCCAGCTGCCTTTGGGGTTGGGTGTAGCGCGCCGCTGCGAGCATCCGCTTTCAGGGCGCTTCGAGCTCGACCGCGACGCCGGGCATGAGTCTGGTGTAACGGCGGATAACCGCGAACGGTTATTCGCCCTACGCCAGGCTCGACCTTGGCGTAGGGCGCATAACGCCTACGGCGTTATCCGCCGTTTGACCTCGATCCCAGGCGCGCTTCGGGGACGGTCACGGAGCACTGCTTTCCGGGCGCTTCGAGCCCGACCGCGACGCCGGGCATGAGTCTGGTGTAACGGCGGATAACCGCGAACGGTTATTCGCCCTACGCCAGGCTCGACCTTGGCGTAGGGCGGATAACGCCTACGGCGTTATCCGCCGTTTGACCTCGATCCCAGGCGCGCTTCGGAGACGGTCACGGAACCCCCCGACCTCAGTCGAGATAGATCATCTTGCGCGTCATGCCGCCGTCGACGACGAACTCCTGGCCGGTGACGAAGCCGGCGTTGTCGCCCAGCAGCCAGGCCACCAGCGCGGCGACGTCTTCCACCGTGCCGACGCGGCCGACCGGGTGCTGGTCGTGGTCCAGCTCGGTGAGCGGCGCCGCCTGGCGCTCGTGGAGGTCGCGGGCGTCGATCCAGCCGGGGCTGACCGCGTTGACGCGGATTTCCGGGCCCAGGCTCATGGCCAGCGCGTGGGTCAGGGCGAGGATGCCGCCCTTGCTCGCCGCGTAGGCTTCGGAGCTGCGCTCGGACTGGTGCGCGCGGGTCGAGGCGATGTTGACGATGCTGCCCTGGTGCGCCCGCAGGTAGGGAGCGCAGTGCTTGGCCAGCAGCATCGGGCCGCTGAGGTTCACCGCCAGGGTGCGGTTCCACTCGTTGAGCGTCAGGCCCTCCAGCGACGTGACGCCCGGGCGGGCGATGGCCGCGTTGCACACCAGGGCGTCGAGGCGGCCGAACTGCCCGAGCACCTCGGCCACGGTCTGCGCCACCTGGCTCTCCTGGGATACGTCCAGGGCGATGAACCAGGCCTTGTCGCCCAGCGCCTCGGCGACCTTGGCGCCGCGCTCGCGGTCCTGGTCGACCAGCACCACCTGCCAGCCCTCGGCGATCAGCCAGGCGCTGATCCCCAGGCCGATGCCCCGCGCCGCGCCGGTAACCAGCGCGACCTTGCCGTTGCCGATGATCGCTGCCAGGTCGCTCACAGTGCCGCCAGGCCTCGTGCCAGGTCCTTCTTGATGTCGTCGACGTCCTCCAGGCCCACCGCGACGCGGATCAGGTTGTCGCGGATGCCGGCGTTCTCGCGCTCCTGCGGCGACAGGCGGCCGTGGGAGGTGGTCGCCGGGTGGGCGATGGTGGTCTTGGTGTCACCCAGGTTGGTGGTGATGGAGATCATCCGGGTGGCGTCGATGAAGCGCCAGGCCGCGGCCTTGTCGCCCTTCACCTCGAAGCTGACCACCGCGCCGAAGCCCTTCTGCTGCTGCTTGGCCAGCTCGTGCTGCGGGTGGCTGGCCAGGCCGGCGTAGTAGACGCGCTCGATGCCCGGCTGTTGTTCCAGCCACTCGGCCACGTCCTGGGCCGCGGCACAATGCGCCTGCATGCGCACGCGCAGGGTTTCCAGGCCCTTGAGGAAGATCCAGGCGTTGAACGGGCTCAGTGTCGGGCCGGCGGTGCGCAGGAAACCGACCACGCCCTCCATCAGCTTGCGGCTGCCGGCGACCACGCCGCCCATGCTGCGGCCCTGGCCGTCGATGTACTTGGTCGCCGAGTGGATCACCACGTCCGCGCCGAGCTTCAGCGGCTGCTGCAGCGCCGGGGTGCAGAAGCAGTTGTCCACCGCCAGCAGCGCGCCGTGGGCGTGGGCGATCTCGGCCAGGGCGGCGATGTCCACCAGCTCGGCCAGGGGGTTGGACGGCGACTCGACGAACAGCAGCTTGGTGTTCGGCTTGATCGCCGCTTCCCAGGCCTTGAGGTCGCTCAGCGGCGGGTAGTCCACCTGCACGCCGAAGCGCTTGAAGTACTTCTCGAACAGGCTGATGGTCGAGCCGAACACGCTGCGCGAGACCAGCACGTGGTCGCCGGCGCTGCAGTGGGTCATCACCAGCGAGAGGATGGCCGACATACCGGTGGAGGTGGCCACCGCCTGCTCGGCGCCTTCCAGGGCGGCGATGCGCTCTTCGAAGGTGCGCACCGTCGGGTTGGTGTAGCGCGAGTAGACGTTGCCCGGCACCTCGCCGGCGAAGCGCGCGGCGGCGTCGGCGGCGCTGCGGAACACGTAGCTGGAGGTGGGGAACAGCGCTTCGCCGTGCTCCGCCTCCGGGGTGCGTTGCTGCCCGGCGCGTACCGCCAGGGTGTCGAAGGCGGCGCCTTCCAGGTCACTGTCCAGGCGACCGGCTTCCCATTCCTGTGCCATCCCCTGCTCTCCTTCAGTCGTTGTACAGATCGATGATGGCGCTGACCGCGTTGGCCTTGGCCTTGGTCGCGTCGTTGCGCGCCTGCTCGATCCGGTTCAGATAGGCTTCGTTGACGTCGCCGGTCACGTACTGGCCGTCGAAGACCGCGCAGTCGAAGTGCTCGATCTTGATCTTGCCGCCGCCGACCGCGTCGATCAGGTCCGACAGGTCCTGGTAGACCAGCCAGTCGGCGCCGAGCAGTTCGCACACCTCTTCGGTGCTGCGGTCATGGGCGATCAGTTCGTGGGCGCTCGGCATGTCGATGCCGTAGACGTTGGGGTAGCGCACGGCCGGCGCCGCGGAGCAGAAGTAGACCTTCTTCGCCCCGGCCTCGCGGGCCATCTGGATGATCTGCTTGCTGGTGGTGCCGCGGACGATGGAGTCGTCCACCAGCATCACGTTCTTGCCGCGGAATTCCAGCTCGATGGCGTTGAGCTTCTGGCGCACCGACTTCTTGCGCGCGGCCTGGCCGGGCATGATGAAGGTACGGCCGATGTAGCGGTTCTTCACGAAGCCTTCGCGGAACTTCACGCCCAGCCGGTTGGCCAGCTCCAGGGCGGAGGTGCGGCTGGTGTCGGGGATCGGGATGACCACGTCGATGTCGTGCTCCGGGCGCTCGCGGAGGATCTTCTCGGCCAGCTTCTCGCCCATGCGCAGGCGCGCCTTGTACACCGAGATGCCGTCCATCAGCGAGTCCGGACGGGCCAGGTAGACGTGCTCGAAGATGCACGGCGAGTATTTCGGGTTGGCCGCGCACTGGCGGGTGAACAGTTTGCCTTCCTCGGTGATGTACACCGCTTCGCCCGGCGCCAGGTCGCGGATCAGGGTGAAGCCGAGGACGTCCAGGGCCACGCTTTCCGAGGCGATCATGTATTCCACGCCGTTCTCGGTGTGGCGCTGGCCGAAGACGATCGGGCGGATCGCGTTGGGGTCGCGGAAGCCGACGATGCCGTAGCCGGTGATCATCGCCACCACGGCGTAGCCGCCGACGCAGCGGGCGTGCACGCCGGCCACCGCGGCGAAGACGTCTTCCTCGGTGGGCTGCAGCTTGTTGCGCACCGCCAGCTCATGGGCGAAGACATTGAGCAGCACTTCCGAGTCGGAGTTGGTGTTGACGTGGCGCAGGTCGGATTCGTAGATCTCCTTGGCCAGTTGCTCGACGTTGGTCAGGTTGCCGTTGTGCGCCAGGGTGATGCCGTAGGGCGAGTTGACGTAGAACGGCTGGGCCTCGGCGGAGCTGGAGCTGCCGGCGGTCGGATAGCGCACGTGGCCGATGCCGACCTTGCCCACCAGGCGCTGCATGTGGCGCTGCTGGAAGACGTCACGGACCAGGCCGTTGTCCTTGCGCAGGTAGAGCCTGTCGTCCTGACAGGTGACGATGCCGGCAGCGTCCTGGCCGCGATGCTGGAGAACGGTGAGCGCGTCATACAACGCCTGATTGACGTTCGACTTGCCCACGATACCGACGATGCCACACATGCGACGCAACCCCTAGTTGGTTTACAGGCTAAAAAATTCCGTTCCCGCCGCCCCACCCGGGCCGGCGTCGGGCGGCGCACTGCGCCACCCCGGCCCAGCCGTCACTGGCTGGGCAGCATACTCCCCATCCCGACCGGCGGTGCCAACTGGCCACTGGCGAACCAGTGCCCGGCCAGGTTGAGGACGATGTTCTTCGACCAGTCGGCGACCAGCAGGAAGTGCGGCAGCAGCACCGACTGCTGCCACCACGGGTCCTGTTGCACCGGCGCCAGGCTCAGCAAGCCGACCAGCAAAACCACCAGCAGCACGCCGCGGGCACCGCCGAAGGCCATGCCGAGCACGCGGTCGGTGCCGGACATGCCGGTCACCCGGACCAGTTCGCTGATGAGGAAATTGACCAGCGCCCCCAGCAGCAGGGTGACCACGAAAAGCAGCGCGCAGGCGGCGATGACGCGGCCGGAGGGCAGTTGGATGTAAGGCGCGAGACGTTCGGCCAGCGCGCCGCCGAACATCCAGGCGACCGCACCCGCGACAATCCAGGTGAGCAGGGACAGGGCTTCCTTGACGAAGCCGCGGCTCAGACTGATCAGGCTGGAAATGACGATGATGCCGATCATCGTCCAATCGACCCAGGTAAATGCCACGTTGCGGCCCAGAAACGAAAAAGGCCCCGCATTTTAGCAGAGCCCCGGGGTTTAGCGGAGCCCCCGATGCATCGGGAGCCGCCCATCGGTGTCAGCCGCGTTCGGGCTGGAAGCGCACCACGAAGCCGTTGAGCTTCTGCTGCTTGCTCAGCTGCGCCTTCAGGCGGTCGGCCTCGGCGCGCTCGATCACCGGCCCGACGAACACCCGGTTCATGCCGTCGAAGCTGCGCACGTAGGCGTTGTAGCCCTGGCTGCGGAGGCTCTTCTGCAGTTCCTCGGCACGGGCGCGGTTGGACAGGCTGGCCAGTTGCACCGACCAGCTCACCGCCAGCTTGTCGGCGTCCAGGCGCTGGGCCGGCGCGGCGGGCGCGCTGGCCTGGGCCGGCGGCGTGGCCGGTTGCTGGGCAGGGCGCGGCGCCGGGGCGGCGGGCTGCTGGGCCGGCGTTTGCGGCAGGCTGGCGATGGGCGTGGAAGGCGCAGTGGTCGGCGCGGGACTGGGCACCGGCGCCTGAACCTGGGGCTGAGCGTCGGGGGCCTGTGGCGCTTCGGCCACCGGGGCCTGGGGTTCGGGCACCGGCGTCGGCTGCACTTCCACCGCAGGCATGGCCGGCGTCTTCGGCATCGCCGGGGCGTCGACCGTCACCTGGCGCACCTCGTCCTGGCGGCTGAACAGCATCGGCAGGAAGATCACCGCCAGCGCCAGCAACACCAGCGCACCGACGATCCGCTGCTTGAGCCCCTTATCCAGCAAAGCCATTGCCACTCCCCCGTTTCTTGACCGCTTGTCAGTCCTGGTTGCCGTCCAGCCAGCTCAGGGCGTCCGCCACGCTGTAGAAGGAGCCGAACACCAGGATCTCGTCGTCCGCCGTCGCCTGCGCGCACTGTGCTTCGAGCGCCGCGGCGATGTCGTCATGCACGCTGGCCTGCGCGCCGCGCGCAAGCAAGGCTGCCGCCAACTCGCCGGCCGGGCGCGAGCGCGGCGTGGGCAAGGGGGCGACCGCCCAATCCTGCACCAAGCCGAGCAAGGGTTCCAGCACCCCGTCCAGATCCTTGTCCGAAAGCAGGCCGAAAACCGCCAGGCGCCGGCCCTGCGGCGGCCGCGCGGCAAGGCGGCGGGCCAGGTAGTCGGCGGCATGGGGGTTGTGGCCGACGTCCAGCAGCAGGTGGCGCGGCTGCCCCTGCCAGGTCGCCACGCGGCGGTCCAGGCGGCCGCTCACGCGGGTCCGCAGCAGGGCCGCGAGCAGGCGCTCGGGCTGCCACGGCAGGCCCAGCAGCGCATAGACCTGCAGCGCCAGGGCGGCATTCTCCATGGGCAGGTCGAGCAGGCTCAAGTGGTGCAGGCGCAGCGGGGTGCCGTCGGCGCCACGGCCGTGCCAGTGCCAGTCGTGCTCGCCGATGGCCAGGTCGAAGTCGCGGCCGCGCAGCAGCAGCGGCGCGCCCAGGGCGCGGGCCTGGTCCAGCAGCGGCTGCGGCGGTTCCAGGTCGCCGCACACGGCCGGCTTGCCGGCGCGGAAGATGCCGGCCTTCTCGAAGGCCACGCTGTCGCGGTTGTCGCCCAGCCATTCGGCATGGTCGAGGCCGATGCTGGTGACCACGGCGACGTCGGCGTCCACCAGGTTCACCGCGTCCAGCCGGCCGCCAAGGCCGACTTCCAGCACAACCGCATCGAGACCGGCGCGCTCGAACAGCCAGAAGGCCGCCAGGGTGCCCATCTCGAAATAGGTCAGGGAGATTTCGCCGCGCGCCGCCTCGACCGCGGCGAAGGCTTCGCAGAGCGCTTCGTCGCTGGCCTCGCGGCCCTGAATGAGCACGCGCTCGTTGTAGCGCAGCAGGTGCGGCGAGGCGTATACGCCGACCTTCAGGCCCTGCTCGCCGAGCAGTTCGGCGAGGAAGGCGCAGGTGGAGCCCTTGCCGTTGGTGCCGGTGACGGTCACCACGCGCGGCGCCGGGCGCCCCAGGCCGAGGCGGACGGCCACCTCGCGGGAGCGCTCCAGGCCCATGTCGATGGCCGAGGGATGCAGCTGTTCGAGGTAGCCGAGCCAGTCGGCCAGGGAACGCTGGCTCATCCTGCGAGGGCGGTGCTGGGGGTGTTGGTGAACTTGGCCAGCAGCTTGGCCAGGCGGTCGCGCATTTCCGCGCGGTGCACGATCATGTCGATGGCGCCGTGTTCGAGGAGGAACTCGCTGCGCTGGAAGCCTTCGGGCAGCTTCTCGCGCACGGTCTGCTCGATCACCCGCGGGCCGGCGAAGCCGACCAGGGCCTTGGGCTCGCCGACGATCACGTCGCCGAGCATGGCCAGGCTTGCGGAAACGCCGCCGTAGACCGGGTCGGTCAGCACGGAGATGAACGGGATGCCTTCCTCGCGCAGGCGCGCCAGGGCGGCGGAGGTCTTGGCCATCTGCATCAGCGAGATCAGCGCTTCCTGCATGCGTGCGCCGCCGGAGGCGGAGAAGCAGATCATCGGGCAGCGGTGCTCCAGGGCGTAGTTGGCGGCGCGCACGAAGCGCTCACCGACGATGGAGCCCATGGAGCCGCCCATGAACGAGAACTCGAAGGCCGCGGCCACGACGGGCAGGCCCTGCAGCTTGCCGCTCATGGCGATCAGCGCGTCCTTCTCGCCGGTGTCCTTCTGCGCGGCGGCCAGGCGGTCCTTGTACTTCTTGGTGTCGCGGAACTTCAGGCGGTCCACCGGTTCCAGCTCGGCGCCCAGCTCCTCGCGGCCTTCCTCGTCTAGGAAGATGTCCAGGCGGGTGCGCGCGCCGATGCGCATGTGGTGGTCGCACTTGGGGCAGACGTCCAGGGTCTTTTCCAGCTCCGGCCGATACAGCACGGCGTCGCAGGACGGGCACTTGTGCCACAGGCCTTCCGGTACCGAGCTCTTCTTCGCCTCGGAACGCATGATGGAAGGGATCAGCTTGTCTACCAGCCAGTTGCTCATGCTCTGTTCTCCAATGCGGGGACAGTGCGCTCAGCGGCCCGAAGCCTTGCGCCTGCCCGTGAGCAGAAAAAATCACCATCGGCGCCGTGGCTCGGCCACGGCCCCTCGAAATCGCGGCGCGCCCTGGGCGGCGCCTTCGCCAGGCCGACACGGGGTCGGCGCTCGCGTGACAAAACGTCAACAGCTCCTAATGACGGCGGCAGACCGCCTGCCGTCACATGCACCTCACCGGGAATCCGCCTCGCGGCACCGGCGGATGAAGGCGCGGATCTTCTCGGCGTCCTTGATCCCCTTGCTCGCCTCCACCCCGCCGCTGACGTCCACGGCATAGGGGCGCACCTGGCGGACCGCCGCGGCGACGTTGTCGGCGTTCAGGCCGCCGGCCAGCACCAGCGGGCGCGGCAGGGCTTCGGGAATCAGGGACCAGTCGAAGGCCGCGCCGGTTCCACCGGGAACGCCCTCGACGTAGGTGTCCAGCAGGATGCCGGCGGCGCCGGGATAAAGCGCGGCCTGGGCGGCGATGTCGTCGCCGGCCTTCACCCGCAGCGCCTTCAGGTACGGCTTGTGGTAGCCCTCGCACTCCGCGGTGCGCTCGTCGCCATGGAACTGCAGCATGTCCAGCGGCACCGCATCGAGGATTTCCCCCAGCTCGCAGCGGCTGGCATTGACGAACAGGCCCACGCTGGTGACGAAGGGCGGCAGCGCCGCGACTATGGCGCGCGCCTGCTGCACGCTGACCGCGCGCGGGCTCCTGGCGTAGAACACCATGCCGATGGCGTCGGCGCCCGCCTCGGCGGCGGCCAGGGCGTCCTCGACACGGGTAATGCCACAGATTTTGATGCGAACGGCGGACAAGATGCGGCGACCTTCCTTCAAAGCAATCCGTCGATGGTAGCAAATGCCCCGGACAGCGTCAGCCGAGCGTATCGGGCAAAGATGAAAGGAAATGTGGCCCCAGGTAGCGCTGCGGCAGCTCGAAGGCCTCCGGGTATTCCACCCGCACCAGGTAGAGCCCGAAGGGGTGCGCGGTCACGCCGCCGGCGCGGCGGTCGCGCGCCGCCAGCACCTCGTCGACCCATTCCGGCTCCCGCTCGCCCGCCCCTACCGTCATCAACACCCCGGCGAAGTTGCGCACCATGTGGTGGAGGAAGGCGTTGGCGCGCACGTCCAGCACGATGAAGCGGCCGTGCTCCAGTACCTGCAGATGGTGCACCGTCTTGATCGGCGACTTGGCCTGGCACTGCACGGCGCGGAACGAGGTGAAGTCGTGGGTGCCGACCAGCCTCTGCGCCGCCGCGCGCATGCGCTCGACGTCCAGCGGCCGGTGGTTCCAGGTGACCTCCTCGGCCATGTGCGCCGGGCGGACCGGATCGTTGTAGATGACGTAGCGGTAACGCCGCGCCACGGCCGAGAAGCGCGCATGGAAGTCCGCCGGCATGACCTTGGCCCAGGTCACGCTGATATCCGCCGGCAGGTTGGCGTTGCTGCCCATCACCCAGGCCTTCAGCGGGCGCTCGACGCGGGTGTCGAAGTGCACCACCTGGCCACTGCCGTGCACCGAGGCGTCGGTGCGGCCGGCGCACATGACGCTCACCGGCTCGGCGGCCACCTTGGACAGGGCCCGCTCCAGCGCTCCCTGCACCGACGGCACGCCGTCCTCCTGGCGCTGCCAGCCGCGGTAGCGCGCGCCCTTGTATTCGACGCCCAGGGCGATCCTGGTGACGTCAGCGGTGGCGACCTCGCCCACCGCGCTCTCGAACTCGTTCAACTGCTCAGGCCATCCGAAAAGGCAATTCAGCGGGCTATTCTGCCTGGATTGCCGCGCCCGGGCGATGCGCCGCGATCGGCGCGGCGCCGCCAGGCGCGCAATGTCCGCGCCCTGAAACGACGATGGCAGCCCGAAGGCTGCCATCGCTTTACCTGCGACCTGCTCAGGACAGGCGTTCGAGCAGTTCGCGGGCTTCCTGCTGCTGCTGGTCGCTGCCTTCGCTGATGACCTCGTCGAGGATGTCGCGCGCGCCCTCGGCGTCGCCCATGTCGATGTAGGCACGGGCCAGGTCGAGCTTGGTCGCGGCCTCGTCGGCGCCGGAGAGGAAGTCGAACTCGTCGTCCATGTTGCCCTCGTCCAGCGCGGAGTCCAGCGACGGCTCGATCTCGGGCTCCAGCGGCGCCGCCGGGCTGGCCGGCTGCTCGAGGTCGCTGGCGAGCTTGTCCAGCTCGGCGCTGACCTGGTCCAGCTGGGCCGCGAAGCTGTCGTCGGCCGGCAGCTCCTGGGGAGCCTCTTCGGGCAGCGACAGGTCGAAGTCGTCCGCCAGGCCCTCGACCGGCTTGGCCGCGGGCTCGCTCTCGGCGCCCAGGTCGAAGCTGAAGTCGTCGTCGGCGCTCGCGGCGAGCCCGGCGCCCTCATCGCCCAGGTCGAAGAGGAAGTCCTCGTCCTTGGCCGCGGGGGCCGCCGGCTCGTCCGGCAGGTCCAGGGTGAAATCGTCCAGCGCGTCGCTGGCCGTGGACGCCGCGGGGGCGGCCTTGGCCAGGTCGTCTTCCAGGTCGAGGTCGAAGGCGAAGTCGTCGTCCGTATTCGCCGATTGGGCCGGCTGGGCCACCGCGGCAGGCTCGTCCAGGCGCAGGTCGTCTTCGAGGTCGAAGTCTTCCAGCGACAGTTCGTCGGCCTTGGCTTGCGGCTCGGCTGCGGCGTGCGGCACCTCGTCGTCGAGCTGCAGGTCGTCCAGGCCCAGGTCGAAGGCGTCGTCCAGGTCGCCGGCGGCCTGTGCGACCGGTTCGCCGGCGGGCGCAGCGCCGTCGTGGGTCAGGTCGAGGTCATCGAGGCTGAAGTGATCCAGCTCGTCGCTGCTGGCTGCGGCCGCGGCCAGGCCGCCGGCCACGGCAGCCGCCGCGACCATGCCCGGGTAGCGCGACTTCAGCTGCTCCACCTGCGGTTCGGCGCCGCCCAGTTCGCGCAGTTCGTTTTCCTGGCGGGCGAAGCCTTCGCGGTCGCCGATCTCGGCCAGGACCTCCATCAGCTTCAGGCGCAGGTCGGCGCGCTGCGGTTCGTCGTAGATGGCGCCCTGCAGCAGCTCGGCGGCCTGGTTGAAGCGGCCGTAGGCGATGTAGATGTCGGCCTCGCCCAGCGGATCGCTGGTCTGCGCGGCGACCTTTTCACCGGCGGCCGGCGCGCTTGCCGGGGCTGCGTCCTCGTCTTCCAGGCTCAGGCTGTCGAATTCGCCGGCAGCCTGTTCCAGCGGCTCGTCCGTTCCGCTCGGGCCGGCCGCGGCGGGCTCGACCTTGGCGGCCTCGGCCTGGGCCGCGCGGCGGCGCAGCAGGAGCAGCACCAGCAGCAGGACCAGCACCAGGCTGCCGCCGATGGCGGCCAGCAGCGTCGGGTTGGCCAGCAGTTCCTCGATCAGCCCCGGCTCGTTTTCGGCGGCCGGTGCAGGTGCAGCGGGCTTGGGCGCCGCCGGTTTGGGTTCGGCCGGCTTGGCGGCGGCCGGCGCGGCAGGTTGAGCGGGGGCGGCAGGCGTGGCATCGGGCTGCGGAGCCGCTGCCGGGGCGGCCGGAGCTTCGGCGCCAGGCGCCGGCGGCTGGCCGGCGGGCGCGGAGCCCGGCGCGGCAGGCTGCGGCGTAGTCGCCAGCTCGCCCTGCAACTTGGCCAGTTGCGCGTCCTTCAGTTCGATCAGCTTCTGCAGCTTGTCCAACTGGCTCTGCAGGTCGCTCATGCGGCTCTGCAGTTCGTCGTTCTCGCGGCGGGTGCTGTCCAGGCTTTCCTGGGTGACGGCCAGCTTGTCGGAAAGCGCCTTGCCGTTCTTCGCGCCCTTGTCGGAGCCCTTGGCCTTGCCGGCTTCGCCGGAGACCAGGCGCAGGTTGTCCTTGCTCTCGGCCTGCTCGGGCGCAGCGCCGGCATTGGCGCGGCGGGTGGCGTCCAGCTGGCGGGAGGAACCGGCCAGGCTGCGGCCTTCGCGCCAGGCGCTGCGCTGCTCGCGCACCTGCACGTCGGCCTCGCCCGCGGAGCGGCTGCGGATCTGCTCGGCATCGGGCAGGCGCAGCACCTGGCCGCTCTTCAGGCGGTTGATGTTGCCGTCGAGGAAGGCGTCGGGGTTGAGGTCCTGGATCGCCAGCATGGTCTGGTTGACGGTCACGCTGCCATCGGGACGCGCGCGGGAGGCGATTTCCCATAGGGTGTCGCGGGAACCGGTGCGGTATTCGTTACCGTCCAGGCGGGCCTGGCGCGGCGCGCTGGCCGCGGGGGCCGGCTCCACGGCGCGGGGCGCGGCCGGGGCCACGGGCTGGCGCGCGATGGGCGCGGGCGCGGCGACCGGCGCACGCGGCGCGGCGGCGGCAGCCACCTGCGGCGAGTACAGCGGCGGGTCGAGCAGCACGGTGTATTCGCGAAGCACCCGGCCACTGGGCCAGAGCACTTCCACGAGGAAGTTCAGGTAGGGCTCCTGCACCGGCTTGTCGGAGGTCACATGGATGACGCTCTTGCCGTTGGGCTGGACCACCGCAGTGAACTTGAGCCCGGTGAGGAAGAAGTTGCGATCGACGCCGGACTTGCTGAAGTCCTCCGGCGAAGCCAGCTTGGGAATGATCTCGCCGGCCGTCAGGTCGCGGACGTCCGTCACGTCGATATCGGCATTCAGCGGCTGGTTCAGCGCCGAGTGCAGGTGGATGTCTCCCAACCCCAGCGCATGCGCCATGCCGGTGGTCAACGCCGAAGCAGCCGCAATTGCCTGCACCAGTTTACGAAGCCGGACCATAATCTAATCCCTTGTTTTAACAGCTTTCTTCTGGATTCGAGCGTTTCGGAACAACACCTGGCGCCCGCTATGCCCGGCGTCGAAAACGCCGGGATATCCCCCCGCCAGGGCCGTCCAAGCCAGTATTGCCAAGCTAGAATGCTTCTTCAAATATTCGATAAGTATCTTTTACAGATAGTGTTTTATCAATAATGCAGCCAGGTTCGCAGCATTCAGTCCCAGGCCTTTTCGCACATTATCAGACGCAATCCACAAATTGAGGTTGCAAGGGCCGGCGGCACCCTGACGCACCCGGCCGACGTGGATGGCATCCTGGCCCAGGGCATCGCCGATCACCGTCGGGTAATCGTCCTCGACCAGTTCGATGCCCTCGGCCGCCTCCAGAGCGGCCCGCACTTCCGACAAGGCTATCGGCACGGCGCTGCGCAAGTTGAGGTTCAGGGCGTCGCCGAAGAACACCGGGGCCAGCAGGCAGTCCGCCTGCACCCTGCCCTGCAGCTGCGGCAGCAGTTCGTTCAGCTCGGCATTCAGGCGCCGCTCGATGGCGCTGTAGCCCGAGGCGTCGGCCGCACCGACCAGGCCCAGCAGGTTGAAGGCGTACTGGCGGTCGACCAGGCGCGGCTCCACCGGGCGCGCGTTGAGCAGCTCGGCGGTCTGCCGGGCCAGCTCCTGCACGCCTTCGCGGCCCAGTTGCGAGGCGGACAGGCAGGCGGTCAGCGACAGTTCCTGCAGTTCGACGCAATCGCCCAGGGCGGCGACCACTTCGGCCACCTCGGCAGCCGGGGCGCAGGGCACGCGCAGCAGCGCCGGGAAGCTGAGTTCGTCCAGGCGCGCCGGGTTCAGCGCCGACAGCACCAGGGCGCCTTCCACGCTGCCGCTCAGGTCGATCACCGTGCAACCCTGGGCCAGGGCGCGCGCGGCGTGCTCGCCGGCCACCTCGGCCGAGGTGGCGAACAGCGCCAGCTTCACCTGGGCGAAGGAGAAACCGTCCAGCTCGCGCACCCGCAGATTGCGGCCGCGGAAGGGCACGCTCTTGCCGGCGGACTCGCCGCTGGCCAGCAGGTGCAGCTCGGCCACGGGGCAATCCAGCTCTTCCAGCAACTCGACCAGCGCTTCGCCAACCAGACCGGTGGCCCCTACTACAGCAACGTCGACGGACATCGAAAATCCCATGGGCTAGAAGGAAACAAGACGCAGCACTTTACTGCCCCCTTCCCTGCCCAGGCAATCGTGCCCGTGCCCGTCGATCGCCGTTCGCCTTCCCCCTATCGGGCGACTTCCTGCGCGGCGGCCGGCGCCGCCTGCGGCGTTGGGCTGCCCGCCACGGCGACCGGCGGCTCAGCCGGAGCACCCGCGGCCTGTTGCCGCGACTGCGCCGCCAGGCGCGCCACCAGGGTGGCGATCTGCGCATCCTTGAGTTCGATCAGCTTGTTCAGCTTGTCCAACTGGCTCTGCAGGTCGCCGATCCGGCTGGTCAGCTCCTCGCCCTGGCGGCGCGCGCTGTCCAGGTCTTCCTGCAGCAGCGCCAGGCGTTCCGCGGCGGCCTTCGCCTGGGGTTGCTTCGAGGCCTGCCCGGACTGCAGGCGCAGTTGGTCGCGCACCTCCGCCACGGCAGGCGCGGCGCCGGGCGCCGCCTTGCGGGTGGCGTCCAGTGCGCGGGGGCGTTCGCGCCAGCGGGCTTCCTGGGCATGGAAGTGGCTCACCGCCTCGGCATGCCCCTGGGCACGGGCCTGGCTGGCGTCGGGCAGGCGCAGCACGGCGCCGACCCGCGGCAGGTTGGCGTTGCCGTCGATGAAGGCCTGCGGGTTCAGCGCCTGGATCGCCCGCATGGTCTGCATCACCGAGGCATCCCCGGCCGGCCGGTGGCGGGAGGCGATGGCCCACAGGGTGTCGCCGGCGGCGATGCGGTGGCTGCCCGAGGGCGCCGACGCGGCGACGCCCGGCGCCTTCACTGGCGCCGCGATGGCCGCCGACGGCGCGGCGGAAACGACCGGTGCGCTGGGCGCCTGGGCGACGGCCTGGTAGTTCGGCGGGTCGAGCAGCAGGGTGTATTCGCGCATGGCCCGCCCTTGCGGCCAGGCCACCTGCAGGACGAAATTGACGTAGGGCTCGCGCACCGGGGCGCTGGATTGCACGCGGATCACCCCGCGGCCGTTGCGCCCGACCTCCGGAGTGAAGCGCAATCCGGAAAGGAAGACGTAGTTGGGCTCCATGCCCAGCCGCTCGGCCTCCTGCTGCGGCACCAGGCTGACCTTGAGGTCCTCGGCGCCGAGATCGCCCATGCCGCGCAGCTCGATCCGCGCATCCAGCGTCTGGCCCAGCGCGGCCTGCGAAGCGATATCCCCCAGTTCCAGCGCGCTGGCGCGTGCCGGCAGGAAAGCGGCCGCGACGGCGGCGGCCAGAAATACGTGCGCGAAGCGGAACATCCCCATCCCCTGCTGTCGATGACTCCCCCGGCGGCCCCAACCCACCGGCCGGCCCGAACGGGCCGGGCAGCGAGGATAATCACAGGGCGCCGGGCGCCAGCCCGCGCTCCGTCACAGAAAACGACGCCGGCGCCGGCGACTTCGCCGTTCTGTCGAGTGATCGACCTTTTCCGCCTGTACAAAGCAAGACGCCGGCACAGGGCCGGCGTCTTCGGGGAGGCTGCGATCAGCGCTCCAGCAGGATGCGCAGCATGCGCCGCAGCGGCTCGGCCGCGCCCCACAGCAGCTGGTCGCCGACGGTGAAGGCGCCGAGGTACTGCGAGCCCATGTTGAGCTTGCGCAGGCGGCCGACCGGGACGCTCAGGGTGCCGGTGACGGCGGCGGGGGTCAGCTCGCGCATGCTGGCTTCGCGCTGGTTGGGGATCAGCTTGACCCAGGGGTTGTGCTGGCTGATCAGGCCTTCGATGTCGGTCAGCGGCACGTCCTTGTTCAGCTTGATGGTCAGCGCCTGGCTGTGGCAGCGCATGGCGCCGATGCGCACGCAGATGCCGTCCACCGGGATCGGGTTCTTGAAGCGGCCGAGAATCTTGTTGGTCTCGGCCTGGCCCTTCCACTCCTCGCGGCTCTGGCCGTTGGGCAGTTCCTTGTCGATCCAGGGGATCAGGCTGCCGGCCAGGGGCGCGCCGAAGTGCTCGGTGGGCAGGGCTTCGCTGCGGATGGCCTCGGCGACCTTGCGGTCGATGTCGAGGATGGCGCTGGCCGGGTTGGCCAGGTCGTCGGCCACGGCGGCGTTGATCGCGCCCATCTGCTTGATCAGCTCGCGCATGTTCTGCGCGCCGGCGCCGGAGGCGGCCTGGTAGGTCATGGCGCTCATCCACTCGACCAGGCCGGCTTCGAACAGGCCGCCCAGGGCCATCAGCATCAGGCTGACGGTGCAGTTGCCGCCGATGTAGTTCTTGGCGCCGGCGTCCAGCGACTGGTCGATCACGCGGCGGTTCACCGGGTCGAGGACGATCACCGCGTCGTCCTGCATGCGCAGGCTGGAGGCGGCGTCGATCCAGTAGCCCTGCCAGCCGGCTTCACGCAGCTTGGGGAAGACTTCGTTGGTGTAGTCGCCGCCCTGGCAGGTCAGGATGACGTCGAGGCTCTTGAGTTCCTCGATGCTGTAGGCGTCCTTGAGGGTGGCGATGTCCTTGCCGATGGACGGACCTTCGCCACCGACGTTGGAGGTGGTGAAGAACACCGGCTCGATCAGGTCGAAGTCCCGCTCTTCCAGCATCCGCTGCATGAGCACCGAACCCACCATGCCACGCCAACCGATCAGACCTACACGCTTCATCGCTACTACACCTTCGAATAAGTAGTGGACCGCCGCCCCTGCCCGTTCTGTGCGGGTGCCCAGGGGCGGGCGAACCGGAGAGATTACAGATTCCGCAGCGCGGCGACTACCGCATCGCCCATTTCGCGGGTTCCGACCTTCTTGCAGCCTTCGGACCAGATGTCGCCGGTGCGCAGGCCCTGGTCGAGGACCTGGCTCACCGCCTTCTCGATGGCGTCCGCCGCGGCGCCCTGGTTGAAGCTGTAGCGCAGCATCATGGACACCGAGAGGATGGTCGCCAGCGGGTTGGCGATGCCCTGCCCGGCGATGTCCGGCGCCGAGCCGTGGCACGGCTCGTACATGCCCTTGTTGTTCGCATCCAGGGACGCTGAAGGCAGCATGCCGATGGAACCGGTGAGCATGGAAGCCTCATCCGACAGGATGTCGCCGAACATGTTGTCGGTGACCATCACGTCGAACTGCTTGGGCGCGCGCACCAGCTGCATGGCGGCGTTGTCGACGTACATGTGGCTCAGCTCGACGTCCGGGTAGTCCTTGGCCACTTCCTCGACGATCTCGCGCCACAGCTGGCTGGAGGCCAGGACGTTGGCCTTGTCCACCGAACACAGCTTCTTGCCGCGCACGCGGGCCATGTCGAAGCCGACGCGGGCGATGCGGCGGATCTCGCTCTCGCTGTACGGCAGGGTGTCGTAGGACTGGCGCTCGCCGTTCTCCAGCTCGCGGGTGCCGCGCGGCGCGCCGAAGTAGATGCCGCCGGTCAGCTCGCGGACGATGAGGATGTCCAGGCCGGCGACGATTTCCGGCTTCAGGCTGGAGGCGTCGGCCAGTTGCGGGTAGAGGATGGCCGGGCGCAGGTTGGCGAACAGGCCCAGTTGCGAACGGATCTTCAGCAGGCCGCGCTCGGGGCGGATGTCGCGCTCGATCCTGTCCCATTTCGGCCCGCCCACGGCGCCCAGCAGCACGGCGTCGGCCTTGCGCGCGCGCTCCAGTGTCTCGTCGGCCAGCGGCACGCCGTGCTTGTCGATGGCGGCGCCGCCGATGACGTCCTCGGCCAGCTCGAAGCCCAACTGGAATTTATCGTTGGCCAGCTGCAGGACCTTGACCGCCTCGGCCATGATTTCCGGGCCGATACCGTCGCCGGGGAGAACCAGAATCTGTTTGCTCATCACTTCTTTCCTTCGGAAAAGTTAAAGGCTGCAGGCTCTTGCTTGCCGCCTGCAGCCTGTCGCTTGCAGCCGTTACTTGTTCGCCCAGAGCACTAGCACGTCGGTGCTGAAGGAGCCCTCGGCGTCGATCTCGAAATACTCCCGCACCTCGTCGCCCACCGACAGCTGCAGGGCGCGGATGGCCTGGCGCATCACCTCCGGCGTGCGCATGCGCTCGACCCAGGAGGTGAACTCCAGGCGCAGGCGCTGGCGGCTGCACGCGGTGACCGCCAGGCCCGCCTCGCCGACCAGGCGCGCCCACTCGGACGGCGAATAGTCGCGCACGTGGCTGGTGTCGCGCAGCACTTCCACCGCTTGCAGGTGGGTGTCCAGCAGCGGCAGCCCGGGGGCCGCCACGTCGATGAAGCAGGCCACGCCGCCCGGCTTCAGCACCCGGCGCACTTCGCGCAGGGCCTGGCCGACGTCGCGCCAGTGGTGCGCCGAGTAGCGGCTGAAGACGAAGTCGAACTCGCCATCCTCGAACGGTAGGCGCTCGGCCACGCCCTGACGGGTGCGGATGTTGTCCAGGCCGCGCTCGGCGGCGGCCGAGGCCACCACGGCGAGCATCTGCTCGGAGAGGTCGTAGGCCACCACTTCGCCGGCCAGCGGCGCGACATGGAAGCTGACGTGCCCCGCTCCGCAACCCAGGTCCAGCACGCGGGCGCCGCTGCTGCCCGACAGTCGCTCGCGCAGCTGGGCGAACTCTTCGCCCTGGGCATGCACGGCGCTGTTCAGGTAAGCGTTGGCCTGGGCGCCGAACTGGCGCTCGACCACGGCTTCGTGGCGACTCTGGGTCATGACGTTCTCCTCGCGGGGTAGTGCGACGCCATTCAGGCGTCGCGGAACAACCAGGGCTGGCGCTGCTTGTAGCCGGTTTCGAAGTCGCGGATGGCGTCCGCGGCCTGGAGCGTCAGGCCGATGTCGTCCAGGCCGTTGAGCAGGCAGTGCTTGCGGAAGGCGTCCACCTCGAAGCTGTACTGCTTGCCGTCCGGGCGGGTCACGGTCTGCGCGGCGAGGTCGACGGTCAGTTGGTAGCCCTCGGTGGCCTCGCACTGCTGGAAGAGTTCGTCGACTTCCTCGTCCTTCAGGATGATCGGCAGCAGGCCGTTCTTGAAGCTGTTGTTGAAGAAGATGTCGGCGAAGCTCGGCGCGATCACCGTGCGGAAGCCGTACTCGTCCAGCGCCCAGGGCGCGTGCTCGCGAGACGAACCGCAGCCGAAGTTCTCGCGGGCCAGGAGCACGCTGGCGCCCTGGTAGCGCGGGAAGTTCAGCACGAAGTCCTTGTTCACCGGGCGCTTGGAGTTGTCCTGGTTCGGCTGGCCGACGTCCAGGTAGCGCCACTCGTCGAACAGGTTGGGGCCGAAGCCGGTGCGCTTGATTGACTTGAGGAATTGCTTGGGAATGATCTGGTCGGTGTCGACGTTGGCGCGGTCGAGCGGCGCGACGAGACCGGTGTGCTGGGTAAAGGCTTTCATGTTCGGTCTCCTCAGGCCTGCATCAGTTCACGGACGTCGATGAAGCGGCCGGTCACCGCGGCGGCGGCGGCCATGGCCGGGCTCACCAGGTGGGTGCGGCCACCGGCGCCCTGGCGGCCCTCGAAGTTGCGGTTGGAGGTGGACGCGCAGTGCTCGCCGCTCTCCAGGCGGTCCGGGTTCATCGCCAGGCACATGGAGCAGCCCGGTTCACGCCACTCGAAGCCGGCCTCGATGAAAATCTTGTCCAGCCCTTCCCGCTCGGCCTGCGCCTTGACCAGGCCCGAGCCCGGCACCACCAGCGCCTGCTTGACGCTGGAGGCGACCTTGCGGCCCTTGGCCACGGCGGCGGCGGCGCGCAGGTCCTCGATCCGCGAGTTGGTGCAGGAGCCGATGAACACGCGGTCCAGCTGGATGTCGGTGATCGCCTGGTTGGCGTTCAGGCCCATGTACTTGAGGGCGCGGACGATGGAGTCGCGCTTGACCGGGTCGGCCTCGACGGCCGGGTCCGGCACGTTCTGGTCGACGGCCAGGACCATCTCCGGCGAGGTGCCCCAGCTGACCTGCGGCTTGATGTCCTCGGCGCGCAGCTCGACGATGGTGTCGAAGTGGGCGTCTTCATCGGAAACCAGGTCGCTCCAGGCTTCCACGGCCTTGGCCCAGTCGGCGCCCTGCGGGGCGAACGGACGGCCCTTGACGTACTCGATGGTCTTCTCGTCCACCGCCACCATGCCCACGCGGGCGCCGGCCTCGATGGACATGTTGCAGATGGTCATGCGGCCTTCCATGGACAGGTCGCGGATGGCGCTGCCGGCGAACTCCAGGGCATGGCCGTTGCCGCCGGCGGTACCGATCTTGCCGATCACCGCGAGGACGATGTCCTTGGCGGTCACGCCGAAGGGCAGCTTGCCCTCCACGCGCACCTGCATGTTCTTCATCTTCTTGGCCACCAGGCACTGGGTGGCGAGCACGTGCTCGACCTCGGAGGTGCCGATGCCGTGGGCCAGCGCGCCGAAGGCGCCGTGGGTGGAGGTGTGCGAGTCGCCGCAGACCACGGTCATGCCCGGCAGGGTCGCGCCCTGCTCCGGGCCGACCACGTGGACGATGCCCTGGCGCACGTCGTTCATCTTGAATTCGAGGATGCCGAAGTCGTCGCAGTTCTCGTCCAGGGTCTTGACCTGGATGCGCGAGACTTCATCGGCGATGGCTTCGAGGCCGCCCTGGCGTTCGGCGCGGGTGGTCGGCACGTTGTGGTCCGGGGTGGCGATGTTGGCGTCGATGCGCCACGGCTTGCGGCCGGCCAGGCGCAGGCCTTCGAAGGCTTGCGGCGAGGTCACTTCGTGGAGGATGTGGCGGTCGATGTAGATCAGCGACGAGCCATCATCGCGGCGCTTCACCTCGTGCAGTTCCCAGAGTTTGTCGTAGAGCGTCTTGCCGGCCATCAGAGATTCCTCATCAGCGTATTTCTATGCCCCTTGGGCTTGTGGGGATGATGCTATGGTCTGTCGACGAATAACTCAAATTCATATTTTTTATTCAAAGGATTCCCAAATGGAATCCACCAGCTATAAGCTTCAAGCCACAAGCTGCAAGCGAACGCCGCAGCTTTTTTCTTGAAGCTTGCGGCTTGCCGCTTGGAGCTCCAAAAAATGGACCTGACCAGCCTCAATACCTTCCTCGCCATCGCCGAGTCCGGCAGCTTTTCCGAGGCCGGCGAGCGCCTGCACCTGACCCAGCCGGCGGTGAGCAAGCGCATCGCCGCCCTGGAAAGCCAGCTCGGCGTGCGCCTGTTCGACCGCGTCGGCCGCGAGGTGAGCCTGACCGAAGCCGGCCGCGCCCTGCTGCCGCGCGCCTACCAGATCCTCAACGTGCTGGACGACACACGCCGCGCGCTGACCAACCTCAGCGGCGAGGTCAGCGGCCGCCTGGTGCTCGCCACCAGCCACCACATCGGCCTGCACCGCCTGCCGCCGCTGCTGCGCGCCTTTACCCGGGCGCACCCGCAGGTGGCGCTGGACATCCAGTTCCTCGATTCGGAAGTGGCTTACGAGGAGATTCTCCACGGTCGCGCCGAGCTGGCGGTGATCACCCTGGCCCCGGAAACCGCCGAGCCGGTGCGCGCGGTGCCGGTGTGGGACGACCCGCTGGACTTCGTCGCCGCCCCCGAGCACCCGCTGGCCATGCAGGGCCCGGTGTTCCTCGCCGACGTGGCGCGGCACCCGGCGGTGTTCCCCGGCGGCAACACCTTCACCCATCACATCGTGCGGCGCATGTTCGAGGCCGAGGGGCTGACGCCGAACATCGGCATGAGCACCAACTATATGGAGACCATCAAGATGATGGTCTCCATCGGCCTGGCCTGGAGCGTGCTGCCGCGCACCATGCTCGACGAGACGGTGGTGCGCCTGCCGCTGCAGGACATCCAGCTCAGCCGCCAGTTGGGCTACATCCTGCACACCGAGCGCACCCTGTCCAACGCCGCGCGGGCCTTCATGGCCCTGCTCGACGCCCAGGCGGTGGCGCCCATGGCCTGCGTGGTCTGAACCGAGGCGCCCTCTTACGGGCGCTGTCTTACAGGCCGCGCCGGGATGCTCTTCGTAGGATGGGTTGAGCCTGCGATACCCATGCGGTTGCGGCGATGGGTATCGCTTCGCTCAACGCCATCCTACGAAAAGCGACGCTCCTCAACGGATGGGGCGAGCCTGTGAAACCCGTGCGATTGCGGTGATGGGTATCGCTTCGCTCAACGCCATCCTACGAAAAGCCATGCTCTTCGTAGGATGGGTTGAGCCTGCGAAACCCATGCGGTTGCGGCAAAGCCATGCTCGCTCATGCTGGGGAATGGCGTGGTGGGGCGGCGTCAGCGCTCGGACATCACCACCATCACCTGCGCCTCGTCGTCCTCGCCGTCGTTCAGGTACAGGTGGCCGACGCTGCTGTCGAAGTAAGCCGTCTCGCGCGGGCCGATGCTCACCGACTCGCCATTCTCGAACTGGATGCGCACGCGCCCGGCGATGACCAGGGCGAATTCCTGGCCCGGGTGGCGCACATAGTCGTCGAACTCGACCAGGTCGCGGGCGAAGATGCGCGCGTAGAGCGGGGTCATGGCGCGCTGCGGGAAATCGCCGGCGATCGGGTAGTACTCGTAGCCGCCGGTGTCGTAGCCGGCCACTTCGTCGACGCGGGTCTTCACCACCACCGCCTGCGCCGGCGGCACCACGCGCGGCTGCAGCGGGCGGAACAGCTGGGCGATGTCGACCTGCAGCGCGCGGGCGGCGGCGGCCAGCTTGTCGTAGCTCACCGCGACCTGCGCCAACTCCATCTTCGACAGTGTCGAAACCGCCACGCCAGAGCGCTCGGAGAGCTGCTTCAGGGTCAGCTTCTGCTGCTTGCGCACGGCCCGCAGGCGCGCGCCGACCTCATGCCGGTCCAGTGACGAAGAAGCGCCCTCGATGGGCAGGGGCTGGGTATCGCTGGCACTCATGGGAGGTCTCGAAAGTGGATGGACGGAGTTTACCGGCCCTTGCCTTGGACGTAAAAATTCTCATATCTTAGATTTCTCACATACGAGAAATATCCATAAGGCCCTGCCGTGAGCCCTACCCCACCCTACGATTTCGTCATCATCGGCGCCGGTATCGCCGGCGCGTCGCTGGCCTACCGGCTGAGCGAAAGCCACCGTGTGCTGGTCCTGGAGCGCGAGGAGCAGCCCGGCTACCACTCCACCGGGCGCTCCGCCGCCATGTTCATGGAGGCCTACGGCACCCCGCAGATCCAGGCGCTGACCCGCGCCAGCCGGGCCTTCTACGAGAGCCCGCCGGAAGGCTTCAGCGAGCACCCGATCCTTTCCCCGCGCGGCTGCCTGTACGTCGGCGGCCCCGGGCACGACGCGCTGCTGCGCGATGCCGCCGGCACCCCGGGCGTGCACCCGATCAGCGTCGCCGAGGCCCTGGAGCGCCTGCCCTGCCTGCGCGAGGACGCCATCATCGGCGCGCTCTACGAGCCCGACGCCCGTGACCTCGACGTGCACGCCCTGCACCAGGGCTACCTGCGCGGCCTGCGCCAGCGCGGCGGCGAGCTGCGCTGCAACGTCGAACTGCTGGCGGCGAGCTTCACCGCCGGCGCCTGGACCCTGCAGCTGAGCGATGGCGAAAGCCTGGCCGCCGCGCAGCTGGTCGACGCCGCCGGGGCCTGGGCCGATCAGGTCGCACGCCGCTGCGGCATCCCGCCGGTGGGCCTGCAGCCCAAGCGCCGCACCGCCTTCACCTTCGCCGCGCCCGAAGGCATGGACAGCAGCGCCTGGCCCGCGGTGATCGGCATCGACGAAAGTTTCTACTTCAAGCCCGACGCCGGCCAGTTGCTCGGCTCGCCGGCCAACGCCGACCCCGTGGAGGCGCAGGATGTGCAGCCCGAAGAGCTGGACATCGCCCTGGGCGTGCACCACATCGAAGAACACACCACGCTGAACATCCGCCGCCCCAGCCACAGCTGGGCGGGGCTGCGCTCGTTCGTCGCCGACGGCGACCTGGTGATCGGCCGCGACCCGGACTGCCCGGCGTTCTTCTGGCTGGCCGCCCAGGGCGGCTACGGCATCCAGTCGGCCGACGGCGTCTCGCGCCTGGCCCAGGCGCTGCTGCTGGAGCAGCCGCTGCCCGAATCCCTGCGCCAAGAAGGCGTCGATCCCCAGCGCCTGAGCCCGGCGCGCTTCCGTTGAGCATTTCCCTGGAGACCAGAACATGAGCGACATCCAGCGTTACCCCAGCAGCCTGCCCTTCCCCTTCTCCCGCGCGGTCAGGGCCGGCGGTTTCCTGTTCCTCTCCGGGCAGATCCCGATGAGCGCGGACGGCCAGGTGGTCAAGGGCGACATCCAGACCCAGACCGAGGCGGTGATGCAGCGCATCGGCGAAAGCCTGCAGGCCTGCGGCGCGAACTTCGGCCAGGTGGTCAAGGCCACCGTGTGGCTGAGCGACATGGCCCACTTCGCCGGCTTCAACGAAGTCTACAAGCGCTACTTCGAGCAGGGCCTGCCGGTGCGCTCCTGCGTCACCGCCGGCCTGGCACTGGGCGTGGACGTCGAGGTGGAAGTCCAGGCCTACGTCGGCGAAGCCTGATCCTGCACGCCCGCGGCGCCGGCGAGGGGCCGGTGGCGCGGGCCTCCCAACGAAAAGAACAACAGGGATTCACTTCATGAAGACCAGTCTCAAGCTCGGCGGCGCGTTCATCGGCCTGGTGGTGGGCGTCGGCTTCGCCTCCGGCCAGGAAATCCTCCAGTTCTTCGGCAGCTTCGGCGTCATGGGCCTGATCGGCGCCCTGCTGGCGCTGGCGCTGTTCGCCTTCCTGGTCATGAACCTCTACCAGATCGGCAGCCGCCTGCAGACCCAGTCGCACAAGGAGGCCATGGAGTACATCTGCGGCCGCCACCTGGGCCGGGTCGTCGACCTGATGCTCACCTTCTTCCTGTTCGGCACCGTGGTGGTGATGCTCGCCGGCGCCAGCTCGTCGTTCGAGCAGCAACTGGGCATCGGCCATTCCATCGGCGGCGTGGTCCTCGGCATGCTGACGATCATCACCGTGTGCCTGGGGCTGAAACGGGTGATCACCCTGATGAGCCTGATCACCCCGGTGCTGATGCTGATCGTGGCGATCATCGCCGTCTACGCGCTGAGCCACGTCGAGAAGCCGCTGGCGGAGCTGGAGCAGATCGCCCTCGCCATGCCGCACCCGGCGCCCAACTGGCTGCTCAGCGCCTTCCTCTACGTCTCCTACAACATCGCCGCCACCGCGGCGGTGCTGGTGGTGATGGGCAGCAGCGTGGCGAACCTGCGCCAGGCCGGCCTCGGCGGCCTGCTCGGCGGCGCCGGCGTGGGCCTGCTGATCCTGGTCATGGCCCTGGTGATGCTGGTGCAGATCGACGTCATCGGCGGCAGCGCCATCCCCACCCTGCTGCTGAGCAACAACATCGCGCCCTGGTTCGGCGACGTGATGCTGGCGCTACTGCTGGTCAAGCTGTACTGCACCACCACCGGCCTGACCTACGCCCTGGTCGCGCGCTGCGCGGCCTACGGCCTGCCGTTCCGCCTGTGCACCGTGGCCGCCGTGATCCTGGCCTTCGTCGGCAGCCAATTCGGCTTCGTCAAGCTGGTGGGCATGGTCTATCCGGCCATGGGCTACCTGGGCTTCGTGCTGATGCTGGCCATCGTCGTCACCTGGTGGCGCGACCGCGGCGCCGCGCTGGGCGAAACGCAACGCGGCTGAGTTTCTCCGCGCAAAGAAAAACGCCCGCCTGGATCAGGCGGGCGTTTTTCATTCAGCGACCGCTGGAGCCGCTCAGCCCTCGATGGCCGGGCGCTGGCCGTTGATGGCGATCCGCTTGGGCTTGGCCTCTTCCGGAACGATGCGTACCAGTTCGATGCTCAGCAGGCCGTTCTTCAGCGATGCGCCGCGGACCTCGATGTGGTCGGCGAGGCGGAAGGACAGCTTGAAGGCGCGCTGGGCGATGCCCTGGTGCAGGTAGGTGACGTCGCTGGCAGCTTTCTCGCGCTTGCCGCCACTGACGGTCAGCACATCGCGCTCCACTTGCAGCTCCAGGTCTTCCTCCAGCAGGCCGGCGGCGGCGACGACGATGCGGTACTGGTCGTCACCGTGCTTCTCGACGTTGTAGGGCGGGTAGGAACTGCCGTTCTCGCTGCGCAACGCCGATTCGAAGAGGTCGTTGAAACGATCGAAGCCGATCGACTGGCGGAACAGCGGGGCAAGAGAAAGTACGTTGCTCATGGCGAATCTCCTGAATAATCAGCAAGGTCATTGGTGGAGCCTGTCTGCAGGACTCCAGAAGCGGGACCCGGTTTCGGCCTCCCGCACGGATACAGATAGGGTCGCCTCGCAGCCTTTCAAGACCACTCGTCGAAGGAACAGCCACATGCGCAAAGTCATGCTGATCACCGGCGCCAGCCGCGGCATAGGGGCCGCCACCGCGCTGCTCGCCGCCGAACTCGGCTATGCCGTCGCCATCAACTACCGCCGCCAGCGCGAAGCGGCCGACGGGCTGGTACGGCGCATCCGCGACGCCGGTGGCCAGGCCGAGGCCTTCGCCGCGGACGTCGCCTGCGAAGAGGAAGTGGTGAAGCTGTTCCGGGAACTGGACCAGGCCTTCGGCCGCCTCGACGTGCTGGTGAACAACGCCGGCATGCTGGAACGCCAGATGCGCCTGGAAGACATGGACGCGGCGCGCCTGCAGCGGGTGTTCGCGGTCAACGTCACCGGCAGCTTCCTCTGCGCCCGCGAGGCGGTGCGGCGCATGGCGAAATCCCATGGCGGAGCGGGCGGCAGCATCGTCAATGTGTCGTCCATGGCCTCGCGCCTGGGCTCGCCCAACGAATACATCGACTACGCCGCGGCCAAGGGCGCCATCGACAGCATGACCATCGGCCTGGCCAAGGAAGTGGCGGCCGAAGGCATCCGCGTCAACGCCGTGCGGCCGGGGCTGATCGACACGGAAATCCACGCCAGCGGCGGCGAGCCGGGGCGCGTGGAGCGGCTGAAGAGCGCCATTCCGCTGGGCCGTGGCGGGGAACCGGAGGAAGTGGCGCGGGCGATCCTGTTCCTGGCCGGGGAGGAGTCGAGCTACAGCACCGGGACATTCGTCGATGTCAGTGGCGGGCGGTAGGGCGGGTAAACGTCATGCCTCACGGCGAACTGTAGGCGGGCCCTGCCTGCGATTCGCGCGCAGGGCGCGCTCCTACAGGGGGGGATGACATCGGCGCTCGGGCTTTCCCCTCACCCCAGCCCTCTCCCGGAGGGAGAGGGGGCTAGTCCGTGCCGAGAGGAGGCCTGGTTTCAGCCGGCGATCCCTGTGCTAGCCGGCCAATGCCGAAACACCAATGCACTCCGAACGGTCCCCTCTCCCTCCAGAGGGAGTTAGCCCGTGCCGCGAGGAGGCCTGGTTTCAGCCGGCGATCCCTGTGCTAACCGGCTAACACCGAAACACCAATGCACTCCGAACGGTCCCCTCTCCCTCCAGAGGGAGCTAGTCCGTGCCGAGAAGAGGCCTGGTTTCAGCCGGCGCCCCTGTGCTAGCCGGCTAACGCCGAAACATCAACGGACTCCGAACGGTTCCCTCTCCCTCCGGGAGAGGGTTAGGGTGAGGGGGCCGCAGGCCTGCTCGCTCGATTCCGTGCCCCTACACGCTCCGTGAGGCACCGCATTTCCCCCCGCACCTACATGGGAATGACGTGGGCGGGACAGCGTAGCGGACCTTGTCCGCGATAGCCGGAACCACCGGCACGATTCGCGGATAGGATCCGCTCCTACGCCGCCCCACCCGCACCATTCCATGTAGGAGCGCGCCCTGCGCGCGAAATCGCGGGCAGGGCCCGCTTACGAAGAGCACCGGCGCAATCCATCCTACGCGGCTTCTTCCACCTCGACCTGCAGCAACCGGTCGATCAGCTCGCAGTCGCTCTCGCGGCGGATCTGCGCGAACAGCTCTACCGCCTCGGGGTAGCTGCGGGTGAGCATGCCCAGCCACTGCTTCAGGCGCCCCGGCGCGTAGCGCGGCGCCAGCTTGCGCCGGGCCTGGCGCCAGAAGTCGTCGAGCAGCACGCGCACTTCGTGCCAGGGCATCGGCTGCACTTCCCTGCCCTCGCGCCAGGCGGCTATCTGCCGGGCCAGATCGGGGCGCGAGACCAGGCCGCGGCCCAGCATGATGTCGTCGACGCCGCTGATGGCGCGGCAGCGCAGGTAGTCGTCGAGGCTCCAGACCTCGCCATTGGCGAACACCGGCACCTTCACTGCGTCCGCCACCTTCGCCACCCACTCCCAGTGCGCCGGCGGCTTGTAGCCGTCAGTCTTGGTCCGCGCGTGGACCACCACGTGGGCGGAACCGCCGTCGGCCAGGGCGCGGGCGCAATCCAGCGCGCCGTCCGGGGACTCGTAGCCCAGGCGCATCTTCGAGGTCACCGGGATCTGCGCCGGCACCGCGCGGCGCACGGCTTCGACGATGGCGAACATCAGCTCCGGCTCCTTGAGCAGCACGGCCCCGCCGCGGGACTTGTTCACCGTCTTCGCCGGGCAGCCGAAGTTCAGGTCGATCACCGGGGCGCCCAGTTCGCAGGCGTAGGCGGCGTTTTCCGCCAGGCACTGCGGGTCGGAACCGAGGAACTGCACGCGCATCGGCGTGCCGGCGCGGGTGCGGCTGCCGTGCAGCAGCTCCGGCGCCAGCTTCTCGTAGGTGGCCAGCGGATGCAGGCGATCGGTGACGCGGATGAACTCGGTGACGCACCAGTCGATGCCGCCGACGCGGGTCAGCACGTCGCGGAGGATTTCGTCGACCAGCCCCTCCATCGGGGCCAGGGCAATTTGCACGGCGGGGAACCTTTACTGTCGAAGGCGGCGAATTCTAGGGGGACTCGCCGCCCGCGCAAAGTGCCGTCAGGCCGGCGCGGCGCCGAGCAGCGCGCGGCCGTAGCCTTCGATGAACTCCACCGGCATGCGCTTGGGCCGGCCGCTGGACAGTTCGATGCAGACGAAGGTGGTGCGGGCGCGCAGCAGGGTCACGCCGTCGGCCGGGCGCACCAGCTGGAAGCGGCGGTCCATGCGCAGCTTCTGGTCGGACTCGACGATCCAGGTGGCCATCTGCAGTTCCTCGCCCTCGTAGGCGGCGGCGAGGTAGTCGATTTCGTGGCGCACCACCGCCATGGCGCGGTCGAGCCGGCGGTATTCGGCCAGGTCCAGGCCCAGGCGCTGCGAATGGCGCCAGGCGCAGCGCTCCAGCCAGCTGACGTAGACGGCGTTGTTGGCGTGGCCGAGGCCGTCGATGTCCTCGGCGTTCACGCTGATGTCGATGACGAAGGGGTCGGGCAGGTCCCAGGCCATGCGCTTGCTCCAGTCCGGGGCCGGGTCCGGGACCCGGCCGCATGATCGAAGCCGGCAGTTTACAGGGCTCGGCGGCGTCCCGCCCCTCCCCTGTCGTCAGGAGGCCAGCGCCATGGGCAGCAGATACTGCTCTTCCTGGCCTTCCAGCAGCGCCAGCACGGCGTCGCTCAGGCGCGGATCGGCCAGCACGCGCTGATGGCCGCCGCCTTCCAGGCGCAACAGGCGGCTGCGCGGCCAGGCCGCATGGATGTCCTGCGCATCCGCCACAGGCACTTGCGGGTCGTCCTCGGCGTGCACCACCAGCCCGGGCATATTCAGCGTGTAGCGGCTGACGTCCAGTTGCGCCGCCGGCATGCCGGTGTAAGCCTCGACCTGACGGATGAAGCGGTGCCTCGCCTCGGCCGGCAGTCCCATGAAGCCGGCGAAGCGGCGCAGCACGGAGATGACCCGGCTCGGCGCGGCAATGCTGACCAGCGCCTCGGTGCGCAGCCCCATCTGCGTCGCCAGCAGGGCGCTGGCGCCGCCCATGGAATGGCCGATCACCGCGCGCAGCGGCGGTAACTCGCTGGCGGCCTCCAGCAGTGCGCGGGCGAACAGTAGCGGATGGGCCTCACGCCCCGGCGAACGGCCATGGGCCGGGCCATCCAGCGCCACCACGGCGTAGCCGGCGCCGACCAGTTCGCGGATCAGGTGGGCGAACTGCGTCGGCCGCCCTTCCCAACCGTGCATCAGCAGCACCGCCGGCCCCTCGCCCCAGCGCAGCGCGGAGAGACCGAAGCGCAGGGTGATGCGCTCGGAACTGGCCAGCAGCGGCAACTCCCAGTCGCGCGGCTGCAGCGCCCGCGGCGTCATGAAGACTTCACGCGTGCGTCGCGCCGCCCATTCCGGCGCCACACGCCCCAGGGTGGCGTTGACGCCACGGATCCAGGTCAAGCTGCTCATTGCCAGGCCCTCCTTCGAGGTCTCAATCCACCGCTTTCTTGGCGGCACGCAGGACACGGTCGGACAGGTCGCTCGGGCCCAGGGCCCGCGCCAGTGCCAGTCCGCCCACCATCAGGGCGATGTCGGCGAGCACGGTGTCGGCGTCCTCGGGACGCTCGGCCAGCTCGGCGACCATGAGTTCGAGGTGTTCGGCCAGGGCTTCGTGGAAGCTCTCCGGCAGTTGCGCCATGTCGCCCAGGGAACTGGGGATGGGGCAGCCCGGCTCCTCGCTGTCGCGGTGCCTGCGCGACAGGTAGAAGGCCGCGACCAGTTGCCGGCGCTCGCTGAACGGCATGTCCGCGTCGAAGTGCTTGAGCTTGGCCCGGCGCGAGGACAGCAGGTGACGGAAGGCTTCCAGCATCAGCGCATCCTTGCTCTGGAAATGCGCATAGAAGCCGCCGACGGTCAGCCCGGCGGCGCCCATCACCTCGGCCACGCTGGGCTCCAGCGGGCCGCGGCGGACCAGGGCGTCGGCGGCCGCGCAAAGAATGCGTTCACGGGTCTGAGCCTTCTTCTCGCCCAGGCCTTTTTCATTGCTGCCGGTCTTCTGGCTCATGGCGCGCTCCAAAATATTATGAGTGAAATATTATGCTCATAATAAAAATCGGCAAGCGGCGAAGACGACCGTCGGTCGGGCAAGAAGATTTTCGAAAGGGGAAAAAACAAAAGGCCACTCGAAAATTGAGTGGCCCTATAGGCCCCGCAGAGCGGGAAAATTGGCGTCCCCTAGGGGACTCGAACCCCTGTTACCGCCGTGAAAGGGCGGTGTCCTAGGCCACTAGACGAAGGGGACGTAACCTTCGAGGAAATCCGCGCTTGGCGGACTCTGGCGATTTGGTGGAGCTAGACGGGATCGAACCGTCGACCTCTTGCATGCCATGCAAGCGCTCTCCCAGCTGAGCTATAGCCCCAGATGACTCTGGCGGACGACGCGAACGCATCGTCGCTGGAATAAGTGGCGTCCCCTAGGGGACTCGAACCCCTGTTACCGCCGTGAAAGGGCGGTGTCCTAGGCCACTAGACGAAGGGGACGCAAACCTTCGATTTTCGGCTCCGCCCCGAAGCGGCGAAACCTACTGGTAATTTGGTGGAGCTAGACGGGATCGAACCGTCGACCTCTTGCATGCCATGCAAGCGCTCTCCCAGCTGAGCTATAGCCCCAAAGTACCGCTACATCTACCGTTCCGCTTCGCTCTGTCGTTCAGTTCGTCGCTGGAACGGGGCGCATCTTAGGGGCGGGAGGTAACCCTGTCAACAAGAATTTTCGACTTTTTTAAATTTTTTCTCCCAAAGAACAATCACTTAGCAAAGGAGCCCAGCTTCCCCTCCCCTGCGCCGCACCTTCGGCCCCTTAAGCCGCGGCCCGGCCCCAGGGATTATGGACATGAAAAAGGCCGGGCGCCCGGAGGCGGCCGGCCTTTTGTCAGGCGGGATCCGTCAGCCGGCGATGGCGTCGCGGATCTTCTCCCACTCCTTGGCTTCCTTCTTCGACGCCCCGCCCAGCAGTTCCAGGGCCTGGCGCAGGCGATAGCGCGACAGGTCGGCGCCGAGGATTTCCATGGCGTCGAGCACCGACACCGAGCTGGCGTGCCCGGTGATGGCCGGGAACATCAGCGGCATGACGTCGCGCAGCTTCAGGCCCAGGTGTTCGGCGACGGCCTGGATGGTCGCGGTGATGCGCTCCTTCTCCCACTGGCGCAGCGCTTCGAGCTTCCACAGCACCAGTTGCAGGACCTGGCGCACCTGGGTGGCGTCGAGCTTCTTGTGCTCGAACAGTTTGGCGTCCAGCGGCACGCCGCCGCTGAAGAAGAAGCCGGCCAGCGGGGCGATCTGGCTGAAGTTCTCCACCCGGCCCTGGACGTGGGGGGCGATCTTCATCAGGTACTCGGGGTTGAGCGCCCATTTCTGCACTTCGCGGGCGAACTCCTCCACCGACTGCTCGCGGATCCACTGGCCGTTCAGCCAGGACAGCTTCTCCATGTCGAAGATCGGCCCGCCGAGGGACACGCGGGACAGGTCGAAGTGCTCGATCATCTCCGCCAGGCTGAACTTCTCGCGCTCGTCGGGCATCGACCAGCCCATGCGGCCCAGGTAGTTCAGCAGCGCCTGGGGCAGGAAGCCCATGCGCTCGTAGAAGGTGATGGAGGTGGGGTTCTTGCGCTTGGACAGCTTGCTCTTGTCCGGGTTGCGCAGCAGCGGCATGTAGCAGAGCACCGGCTGCTCCCAGCCGAAGTACTCGTACAGCTTGATCAGCTTGGGCGCCGAGGGCAGCCATTCTTCGCCGCGCAGCACGTGGGTGATGCCCATCAGGTGGTCGTCGACCACGTTGGCCAGGAAGTAGGTGGGCAGGCCGTCGGCCTTCATCAGCACCTGCATGTCCATGCGGTCCCACGGGATCTCGACGTCGCCGCGGAGCATGTCCGGAACCACGCAGACGCCTTCGGTCGGCACCTTCATGCGCACCACGTGGGATTCGCCGGCGGCGATGCGGCGCTGCGACTCTTCTTTGGGCAGGTGCATGCAGTGGCCGTCGTAGCGCGGGGTTTCCTTGCGCGCCTGCTGTTCGGCGCGGATGGCGTCCAGGCGCTCGGCGGAGCAGAAGCAGGGGAAGGCATGGCCCTTCTCCACCAGCTCGTCGCTGTACCGCTTGTAGATGGCGCCACGTTCGCTCTGCCGGTACGGGCCGTGCGGGCCGCCGACGTCCGGGCCTTCGTCCCACTCGATGCCCAGCCAGCGCAGGGCGTCGAAGATCTGCTGTTCCGACTCGCGGGTGGAACGCACCTGGTCGGTGTCCTCGATGCGCAGGATGAACTTGCCGCCGTGCTGGCGGGCGAAGCACAGGTTGAACAGCGCGATGTAGGCGGTGCCGACGTGCGGGTCGCCGGTGGGGGACGGCGCGATGCGGGTGCGGACAGTGGTCATGAAAGCTCTCGTGAAAACCGGAATGAAAGATGCGGACCGCGGCCCGCATTCATGGGTGCGATGTTATCAGGCGCGCCGCCCCCGGCTCCAGCCGATGGGCTTCGTCGATGGGCAGGCGGTGGATCAGGTAGTCGAGGAAGGTCTTCACCTTCATTGCCTGGAAGCGCCGCGAGGGATAGACCGCATAGAGTTCGCCGATGGGCAGCTGCACCTCCGGCAACAGGCGCTCCAGGCGGCCGCTTTCCAGCGCCACATCGACGATCAGCTCCGGCAGCGAGGCGATGCCCGCCCCGGCCAGCACCGCCTCGCGGGCGAAGGAGATGTTGTTGCAGGACAGCACGCGCAGGCAGGGCACGCTCTCGTTCAGCAGCGGCCAGTAGCGTTGCGAGTCCTGCGCCAGCAGCACCGCGCGGTGCCGCGCCAGGTCCTCGACGTGCAGCGGCCGCCCGTGTTGCTGCAGGTAGCCGGGGCTGGCGCACAGGCAGCGGCTGGTCACCAGCAGGCGGCGGGCGATCAGCGTCGAGTCCTCCGGCTGGCCGACGGTGATGGCGATGTCCACGCCCTCCTCCAGCGGATCGACGGTGCGCGAGCTGAGCTCCACTTCCGCGGTGATCTGCGGATAAAGACGCATGAAATCGCCGAGCACTTCAGCCAGGTACAGCTGGCCGAACTCGATGGGCGCGGTGATCCGCAGCAGGCCCGAAGGCTCCTGCTGCAATTGCATCACCGCCTGCTCGGCCTCGGCGAAGTCGAGCATGATCTGCCGGCAGCGGTCGTAGTAGGCCTGCCCCACCTCGGTCAGGCGCAGCTTGCGCGTGGTGCGGTTGAGCAGACGCACGCCCAGGCGCTCTTCCAGCAGCGCGATGCGCCGGCTGACCGTGGACTTCTGCATGCCCAGGCTGTGGGCGGCCTGGGTGAAACTGTGGAACTCCACGACCCGGGTGAAGATCAGCGCATCATCCAGCCCCATTATTGTTCCTTATAAACAACAAAGTTTCCGAATTGTAGCGACTGCGCCCCGGCCGGGAACACTGTTACATTGCCGGGAAAAATTCTGCCAAACAAACGCTCGTTTATCATGCCCGCACAATTGAAACGCCGCCTGAGCATCTTCTTCGTCATTTTCTGCCTGGTCGCCCTGGCGTTCCTGGGCCGCTGGTACTTCATCGGCCGCTTCCAGGAAACCACCGACAACGCCTACGTCCAGGGCGAGATCACCCGCATCGCCAGCCAGTTGGGCGCGCGCATCGACCAGGTGCTGGTCACCGACAACCAGCACGTGGAAAAAGGCCAGTTGCTGGTCAAGCTGGAGGATGCCGACTTCCGCCTGGCCCTGGACCGCGCCAAAGCAGCCCTCGCCACCCACGAGGCGGAGTTGGCCCAGGCGCGCAGCAAGCTCAAGGGCCAGGGCAGCATGATCGCCGCCAGCGAGGCCGACCTGAACGCCACCCAGGCCACCTTCGGCCGTACCCAGATCGACCTCAACCGCGCCCAGACCCTGCGCAAGCCCGGCTACGTTTCCGAGGAGCGCGTCACCACCCTGACCGCCGACTCCCACGTGGCCCGCTCGCAGGTGGCCAAGGCCCAGGCCGACCTGCAGGCCCAGCGCATCCAGATAGACGCCCTGAACGCCGACATCAAGCGCCTGCAGGCGCAGATCGACGCCTCCCGGGCGGAGATCGCCCAGGCCGAGATCAACCTGGCGCGCACCGAGATCCGCGCGCCCGTCGCCGGCCTGGTCGGCCAGCGCAGCGCGCGGGTGGGCCAGTATGTGCAGGTCGGCAGCCAGCTGCTGGCGCTGGTGCCCGACGAAGGCATCTGGGTGCAGGCCAACTTCAAGGAAACCCAGGTCGGCCACATGCGCCCCGGGCAGAAGGCCCGGCTGGTCCTCGACAGTTTCCCCGACACCCCCATCGAAGGCTGCGTGGACAGCCTCTTCGCCGCCTCCGGCGCCCAGTTCAGCCTGCTGCCGCCGGACAACGCCACCGGCAACTTCACCAAGGTGGTGCAACGCATCCCGGTGAAGATCACCTTCGCCGCCGACAACCCGCTCAAGGGCCTGATCCGCCCGGGCATGTCGGTCGAGGCCGAGGTGCAGCTCGGTGAGCGCTGACGTCCTCGTCCGCCCCGCCGGGGAGCCCACCCGGCGCGACTGGATCGCCGTGCTCTCGGCGATGCTCGGCGCCTTCATGGCGGTGCTGGACATCCAGATCACCAACTCCTCGCTGAAGGACATCCAGGGCGCGCTGGCCGCGACCCTGGAGGAAGGTTCGTGGATCTCCACCTCCTATCTGGTGGCCGAGATCATCATGATCCCGCTCACCGCCTGGCTGGTACAGCTGCTGTCGGCGCGGCGCCTGGCGGTGATGGTGTCGATCGGTTTCCTGTTCTCCTCGCTGCTGTGCTCCTTCGCCTGGAACCTGGAGAGCATGATCGTGTTCCGCGCCATGCAGGGTTTCACCGGCGGCGCGCTCATCCCCCTGGCCTTCACCCTGAGCCTGCTCAAGCTGCCGGAGCACCACCGGCCCAAGGGCATGGCGCTGTTCGCCATCACCGCCACCTTCGCGCCGTCCATCGGACCCACCCTGGGCGGCTGGCTGACCGAGAACTTCGGCTGGGAATACATCTTCTACATCAACATCCCGCCGGGGCTGCTGATGATCGCCGGGCTGCTCTACGGCCTGGAGAAGAAGCCACCGCACTGGGAACTGCTCAAGAGCACCGACTACGCCGGCATCGTCACCATGGCCATCGGCCTGGGCTGCCTGCAGGTGTTCCTCGAGGAAGGCCACCGCAAGGACTGGCTGGAGTCGAACCTGATCGTCGCCCTGGGCAGCATCGCCCTGGTCAGCCTGATCCTCTTCGTCATCCTGCAGACCTCGCGGCCCAACCCGCTGATCAACCTGGGCATCCTGCGCAACCGCAACTTCGGCCTGGCGAGCATCTCCAGCATCGGCCTGGGCATGGGGCTGTACGGTTCGATCTACGTGTTGCCGCTGTACCTGGCGCAGATCCAAGGCTACAACGCCATGCAGATCGGCGAGGTGATCATGTGGATGGGCGTGCCGCAGCTGTTCCTCATCCCGCTGATCCCCAAGCTGATGAAGATCATCGAGCCGCGCCTGCTGTGCGCCCTGGGCTTCGGCCTGTTCGGCCTGGCCAGCTTCAGCTCCGGGGTGCTCAACCCGGACTTCGCCGGTCCGCAGTTCAACCAGATCCAGCTGCTGCGCGCCCTCGGCCAGCCGATGGTGATGGTGACCATCTCGCTGATCGCCACCGCCTACCTGCAGCCGCAGGACGCCGGCTCCGCCTCCAGCCTGTTCAACATCCTGCGCAACCTCGGCGGCGCCATCGGCATCGCCCTGCTGGCGACGCTGCTGGATAGCCGCGCCAAGGTCTACTACGACTACCTGCGCGAAGCGGTGGTGCCGATGAATGGCGCGGTGGAAGAGCGCCTGGCCCAACTGGCCGCGCAACTGGGCAGCCAGCAGGCGGCGCTGGGCGAAGTGAGCGTGATCGTCCACCAGCAGGCGGCGATCATGGCCTACAACGATGCATTCCACGCCATCGGCATCGTCCTTGCCGTGAGCATGCTGGCCGCCCTGCTGACGCGCCCCCTGCCCGCGGGCCTGGGCGCCCAGGCTGGAGCCGGAGCCGGCGCGCACTGAGCACTGCGGTGGAGGTCAGCCGACCTCCACCAGCCGTTCGCGCAGCTTGTGGATTTCGTCGCGCACCGCGGCGGCGGCTTCGAACTCCAGGTCCCGGGCCAGCTGGTACATCTTCTCTTCGAGCTGGCGGATACGCTTGCCGATCTCGTTCGGCGAGCGCAGTTCGCCCTCGTAGCGCCCGCTCTCCTCCGCCACCTTGGCCACGCCGCGGCGCTTGCCCTTGGCGCCCGGCACGCTGGCGCCCTCGAGGATGTCTTTGATGTCCTTCTTCACGCCCTTGGGCACGATGCCGTGCTGCTCGTTGAAGGCGATCTGCTTGTTGCGCCGCCGCTCGGTCTCGTCCATGGCGCGCTGCATCGAGCCGGTGACGTTGTCGGCGTAGAGGATCGCCTTGCCGTTGAGGTTGCGCGCGGCGCGGCCGATGGTCTGGATCAGCGAGCGCTCGGAACGCAGGAAGCCTTCCTTGTCGGCGTCGAGGATGGCCACCAGGGACACCTCGGGCATGTCCAGGCCCTCGCGCAGCAGGTTGATGCCCACCAGCACGTCGAAGGCGCCGGTGCGCAGGTCGCGGATGATCTCCATGCGCTCGACGGTGTCGATGTCCGAGTGCAGGTAGCGCACGCGCACGTCGTGGTCGCCCAGGTAGTCGGTAAGGTCCTCGGCCATGCGCTTGGTCAGGGTGGTGACCAGCACGCGCTCCTCGCTGGCCACGCGCAGGCGGATTTCCGAGAGCAGGTCGTCCACCTGGGTGGAGGCCGGGCGCACTTCGATCTGCGGGTCGACCAGGCCCGTGGGCCGCACCACCTGCTCGATCACCCGCCCGGCGTGCTGCTCTTCATAGGGGCCGGGCGTCGCCGAGACGAAGATGGTCTGCGGGCTGATCGCCTCCCACTCCTCGAAGCGCAGCGGCCGGTTGTCCAGCGCCGAGGGCAGGCGGAAGCCGTATTCCACCAGGGTTTCCTTGCGCGAACGGTCGCCCTTGTACATGGCGCCGACCTGGGGAACGCTGACGTGGGACTCGTCGATCACCAGCAGCGAGTTGGCCGGCAGGTAGTCGTAGAGGGTCGGCGGCGGCTCGCCGGGGCCGCGCCCGGAGAGGTAGCGCGAGTAGTTCTCGATGCCGTTGCAGTAGCCCAGCTCGAGGATCATCTCCAGGTCGAAGCGGGTGCGCTGCTCCAGGCGCTGGGCCTCCACCAGTTTGTTGTTGGTGCGCAGGTAGTCCAGGCGCACTTTGAGTTCTTCCTTGATCTGCTCCACCGCCTGCATCAGGGTTTCCCGCGGCGTCACGTAGTGACTCTTGGGGTAGAAAGTGAAGCGCGGCAGCTTGCGGATCACCTCGCCGGTCAGCGGGTCGAAGGCGGAGATGCTTTCCACCTCGTCGTCGAACAGCTCGACGCGGATGGCCTCCAGCTCGGATTCCGCCGGGAAGATGTCGATCACGTCGCCGCGCACGCGGAAGCTGGCGCGAGCGAAATCCATGTCGTTGCGGGTGTACTGCAGGCTGGTCAGGCGGCGCAGCAGCTCGCGCTGGTCCATGCGGTCGCCGCGGTCCAGGTGCAGGACCATCTTCAGGTAGGACGCCGGGTCGCCCAGGCCGTAGATGGACGACACGGTGCAGACGATGATGGCGTCCTCGCGCTCCAGCAGGGCCTTGGTCGCCGACAGGCGCATCTGCTCGATGTGGTCGTTGATCGAGGAATCCTTCTCGATATAGGTGTCGGAGGACGGGACGTAGGCCTCCGGCTGGTAGTAGTCGTAGTAGGAGACGAAGTATTCCACCGCGTTGTGCGGGAAGAAGGTCTTGAACTCGCCGTAGAGCTGCGCGGCCAGGGTCTTGTTCGGCGCCAGGACCATGGTCGGGCGCTGCACCTGGGCGATGACGTTGGCGATGCTGAAGGTCTTGCCGGAGCCGGTCACCCCCAGCAGCGTCTGGTGCGAAAGGCCCGCTTCCAGGCCCTCGACCATCTGTCGGATCGCCTCGGGCTGGTCGCCCGCCGGCTTGAAGCGCGAATCCAGTTGGAATGTCGACATGGGAACCTCGCTGTGGGGTGTGACGCGGGCGCGGCTGCGGCGTCAAACCAGGCGAAAGCATGCGCGATCAACTCGCCGCCTGCCATAGAGGCCTATATAATACCGGCCCGTCGACGCATCCCCCAGCGCCGTGCGCGGGGGGTTGCAATTGCATCTTCACTCCCGCCTTAGAGCTGCTGCCAAAATGAGTCTGTTCTCCGCTGTCGAAATGGCCCCCCGCGACCCCATCCTGGGCCTGAACGAAGCTTTCAACGCCGATACCCGCCCGGGCAAGATCAACCTGGGCGTTGGCGTGTACTACAACGAAGAGGGTCGCCTCCCGTTGCTGCGCGCGGTACAGGCCGCGGAGAAAGCCCGCATCGAAGCACACGCTCCGCGCGGCTACCTGCCGATCGAAGGCATCGCCGCCTATGACCAGGGCGTGCAGAAGCTGCTGTTCGGCGCCGACTCCGAGCTACTGGCCGAAGGCCGCGTGGTCACCACCCAGGCCGTGGGCGGCACCGGCGCGCTGAAGACCGGCGCCGATTTCCTCAAGCGCCTGCTGCCCAACGCCACCGTGGCCATCAGCGACCCGAGCTGGGAAAACCACCGCGCGCTGTTCGAGGCCGCCGGCTTCCCGGTGCAGAACTACCGCTACTACGACGCCGCCAGCCACGGCGTGAACCGCGCCGGCCTGCTGGAAGACCTCAACGCCCTGCCTTCGCAGTCCATCGTGGTCCTGCACGCCTGCTGCCACAACCCGACCGGCGTCGACCTGAGCCTGGACGACTGGAAACAGGTGCTGGACGTGCTCAAGGCCAAGGGCCACGTGCCCTTCCTCGACATCGCCTACCAGGGCTTCGGCGACGGCATCGACGAAGACGCCGCCGCGGTGCGCCTGTTCGCCCAGTCCGGCCTGAACTTCTTCGTTTCCAGCTCCTTCTCCAAGTCGTTCTCGCTGTACGGCGAGCGCGTCGGCGCGCTGTCGGTGGTCACCAACAGCCGCGAGGAATCCGCCCGCGTCCTGTCCCAGGTCAAGCGCGTGATCCGCACCAACTACTCCAACCCGCCGACCCACGGCGCCAGCGTCGTCTCCACCGTGCTCAACAGCCCGGAACTGCGCGCCCTGTGGGAAGAGGAACTGGGCGAAATGCGCAGCCGCATCCGCAACATGCGCGTCGCCATGGTCGAGCAACTGGCCGCCCTGGGCGCCAAGCGCGACTTCGGCTTCGTCGCCCAGCAGCGCGGCATGTTCTCCTACTCCGGCCTGACCGCCGAGCAGGTGGAACGCCTGAAGAACGAGTTCGGCATCTACGCCGTCGGCACCGGCCGCATCTGCGTCGCCGCGCTGAACAACGGCAACCTGGAAACCGTCACCCGCGCCATCGTCCAGGTGCTCTGAAAAAAATCGGGGAAGTCATCGGCAGAATGTTGACTTCCCCTTTTTAATCAGTAAGATACGCCCCGTTGTTCCGCGATAGCTCAGTCGGTAGAGCAAATGACTGTTAATCATTGGGTCCCTGGTTCGAGTCCAGGTCGCGGAGCCAAATTCAAAAAAGCCCTCGGCATATGCCGGGGGCTTTTTCTTTGTGGCTCCGCCAGACTCTCGCCAGGGAGTGCGTCCGTCCTCCCTTCACTGCCTCCGCCCCGCAGCAGCCCTCGACAGAGCCGATGACGGAACGCCGGGACCGGCCTAGGCCGCCCCGGCCAGCAGACTCTCATAGGGGATATTCAAGCCATCATGCAGGCGCTTGATCATCGCCAGGCTGAGGCCACGCTTGCGATTCAGCACCTCCGAGACACGGCCGCTGCTGCCGATGAAAGGTTCCAGGTCGCGCGGCGTCAGCCCTCGCTGCTCCATGCTGAACTTGATGGCCTCGACGGGATCGGCCGGGCCTATCGGGTAGTGCTTGTTCTCATACGCCTCGATCAGCGTCACCAGCACTTCCATTTCGTCAGCCTCAGCCGTGCCCTCCTCCGCCTGGAAGATGGATTCCAGGCGCTGGAAAGCCGCGCGCAGGTCCTCGTCGTTTCGGATGGGCCTAATATTCATTCACCGTCTCCACGTCTATCTGGTCGTACCGGGCATGAGTGCCGATGAACTTCACCCAGGCGATGCCGCAGCGGTACTGCATCTCCACAACCAGGCGATACTTGTTGCCGCCGATGTTGAACACCACGCGGTTGTTGCCGCAGATGCTCGCGCTGCCGAATTGATTCTTCACGTCCTGCGGAGTCTTCCATTCAGCATTGATCGCCGCGTCGTACCAACTCTCCAAAGGGGCCTTGGTATCTTCCTGGCCAGGAATCCCCCAGAACTTCACCAGCGTGCTCTTTGCAATAACTCGCATCTGCCTCACTTCTCCCATATCGGGAGATTCTAGATCGAGAGCCGGCCATCTGCCAAGAGCGGCCTCTCCCGTCCCATCTCTCCCGCAGACATCAACCCCGAGCCCGCCGGTGCAGGCTCTCTGCTTGCCCTGAGAACAGCACTGGTTCGTCGCCTGGACGCCTCCAGCGCCAGACACCCTCGGCCTGTCCTCCCAGGGTGATCGCCCCATGCCCACTGCTGGCCAGGGTCAAGCGTCATCCCGCCTGCGCAACGAAAAAAGGCCGGTCACCCGGACCGGCCTTTCCATCGCGGAGTGCCTCAGTCGAGACTGATCGCCTCCCGGTTGCTTTCCAGGATCGCCTTGCCGATGCCCTTCACTTCCAGCAACTGATCCAGGCTGGTGAAGGGGCCATTGGCCTGCCGATAGGCCACTATGGCTTCGGCCTTGGCCTTGCCGATCCCCTTGAGCCGCTTTTGCAGCGTCTCTGCGTCCGCCGTGTTGAGGCTGACCAGCCCTTCCTGCTCGTCGTGCACGGTGACCGTCGCCGGCGTCAGCTTCTCCGGCGCGGGAGCGGCGGCAGCCATGCCCGACAGGGAAAGGGAGGAAAGCACGACCAGCAGTAGCGCGAATGCCTTATGCATGAATAACTCCTTTTAGTCACTGGGTATGGCGAGCCAGAACGGGCTCGCCATCCACCTTTAGCGACAGGAGCGGGGCAAGGGGAAGAAGGGAAAATCACACTTTGAATGAATCAGGGGCTTCCTCGCCGATTGGACGAAGAGCCCCTCCTGCAACAAGGCAGCGTCCGACCGAGCACCGGCCTTGATCTGTCAGGGCTCCATACGGCGCTGCTGGTGGACCAGGTCGACGATATCGCCATCCGGGCAGTAACCGTTGACCGTCTCGCGCAGCAGCATGCGCACCTGGGCGTAGTCGCCCCGCTCCACCGCCTTCAGCAGCGAGACCAGCACCGTCTTGAACGCCTCCCAAGGCAGCATTTCCTCGTTCGCCTTCATGATCATCGGGTGCTCGGTGGCGCCTACCTCATCGCCGATCAGCAGCTCCTCGTAGAGTTTCTCGCCGGGACGCAAGCCACTGAACTCGATGGCGATGTCGCCGTGGGGCGAACTCTCCGAGCGCACGCTGAGCCCGGAAAGGTGGATCATCCGCTGGGCCAGCTCGAGGATTTTCACCGGCTGGCCCATGTCGAGCACGAAGACGTCGCCGCCGCGCCCCATGGAGCCCGCCTGGATCACCAACTGCGCAGCCTCGGGAATGGTCATGAAATAGCGGGTGATCGCCGGATGGGTGACGGTCACCGGGCCGCCACGCTTGATCTGCTCGCGGAACAGCGGGATGACCGAGCCGGACGAGCCCAGCACGTTGCCGAAACGCACCATGGTGAAGCGAGTCTTGTTCACATGGTGGACCCCGGTCTTGTCGCCGAAGAGCACCGGCGCGGGCTCCAGACTGAGCGCCTGGAGGATCATCTCGGCCAGGCGCTTGGTCCCGCCCATGACGTTGGTCGGTCGCACGGCCTTGTCGGTGGAGATCAGCACGAAGTTCTGCACGCCGGCCTGGATCGAGGCCTGGGCCGCATACAGCGTCCCCAGGACGTTGTTCAGCACCCCTTCGGAAATATTGTGCTCGACGATGGGCACATGCTTGTAGGCAGCCGCGTGGTAGACGGTGTTGATCTTCCAGCTACCCAGCACCTCCAGCAGCCGCTCGGCGCTGCGTACCGAGCCCAGGATGGGCACGAGCTGCACCGGCAGGGATTGCCGCCGGACGCGCTGCTCCAGTTCCTGGTGGATGCGGTAGAGATTGAACTCGCAGTGTTCGAACAGCACCATCACCGTGGGCCCGCAAGGCAGGATCTGGCGGCACAGTTCCGAACCGATGGAGCCGCCCGCCCCGGTGACCATCACCGCCTGGCCGCGGATGCAGTGCTCCAGCAGCTCCTTGCGCGGCGCCACCGGGTCGCGCCCCAGCAGGTCGGCGATGTCCACTTCCTGGATGTCATCCACCTTCACCCGGCCGTTGGCCAGGTCGATGATGCCGGGCACGCTGCGCACGTGCAGCGGATAGGGTTCGAGCAGACCGAGGATTTCGCGACGGCGCGCCCGCGAGGCGGAAGGAATCGCCAGGAGGATTTCCTGGGCCCCGGTCTCCTCGATCATCTGCTGGATATGCTTGGGCTTGAACACCCGCAGGCCGGCGATCACCCGGTTGGCGATCTCGTCGTCGTCGTCGATGAAGGCCACCGGCCGCATCACCCGCCCCATGCGCAGCGCGGCGACCAGTTGGTTACCCGCGGTGCCGGCGCCGTACACCGCAACCTTGATCAGGCCATCATCCTGCTTGAGGAAGGGCACGACCTGGATCGCGCTGTACCAGTCGCCCATGAAGTACTGGCGCATGGCCAGGCGCAGGCCGCCGACCATCAGCAGGCTCAGCCACCAATAGTTGAGCACCAGGGAACGCGGCACCGCCTCGACGACCGAGCGGTTCCAGTAGACCACCAGCGACAGCACCAGGGCCGAAATGGTCACCGCCTTCCAGATGGCGATCAGCGCATCGTTGCCCAGGTAGCGCATGACCGCCCGGTACATGCCGAAGCGGATGAACAGCGGTATCGCGATCAAGGGCGCGGCGATGAACAGCCAGGCATGCACACGGAAGGGATAGGTCAGGTCATCCGTGCCCAGGCGCACCACGAAAGAAAGCCACAGGGCCAGCCAGACCAAGAACACGTCCGTGACGACCTGCAGCATTCGCTTGTAACGTCGGGGCAACCTCAGCAGGCGCTCTCGCAGCATATCCTTTCATCCTTCCCAGTCCGGGAGCGCAGTCTCCCGTTACATTGACCACCATTTCCCATGGAGTTCACTTCGGTTGGCCGTTTTCAGGCCCACCGGCGCCCAGCGATGCCACGACCAGCACCAATGGAGCATAGGCAAGAAACAGACCGGCGACGCCGTCGATTCGGCCCAGCGCCACGAAAACGGCGATCGGCGACAGCCATATCAGGTTGATCGCAGCCACCGACAAACTAATGGCGCGATGCTGGCCAAGACGCCGCGAAGCCCGCTGATAGGCATGGCTGCGGTGCGCTTCGTGGACCCGTTCGCCGCGCAGCAAGCGCCGCGCCAAGGTCCAGGTGGCATCGACCACGAAGGCGCCCAGCAGGATCAGCCACGACCAGAACAACTGCGGCGCCTGCCAGGCCGCCTGCAGCGAGAGCCCGCCCAGCATGATGCCGAGGAAGCCGCTGCCGGCATCGCCCATGAATATCCGCGCGGGCGGGTAGTTCCAGGCCAGGAACCCCGCGGTGGCCGCGGCGAGCAACAGCGGCAGCCAGGCGGCCGCCCCCGCCCCCGCCAACCAGCAGCAGAGCGCCGCGCCGCCGCAGACGGTAATCGCCTCCAGGCTGGCGATGCCGTCGATGCCGTCCATGAAGTTGTAGAGGTTCAGCAGCCACACCAGGTAGAACAACGCCAGCAGCGAGCCGAATAGCCCCAGGTCCCAACGAGCGCCGGCGAACGACAGGGCCGGCAGCCCCCCCAGCATGTAGAGCAGGAAGGCCGCGCCGAGGAAATGACCGAGCAGGCGCCAGCGCGCCGGTACGTGGCGGTGGTCGTCGATGAATCCCACCAGGGCTATCCAGCCCCCCGACAGCAGCAGGGCAAGCATGGCGCGCGTATCGGTCAGGCCCATCCCCCAGGACAGCAGCAGCGCCAGCAGGAAGCTCAGGACTATCGCCACCCCGCCGCCCCTCGGCGTCGGCACACTGTGGGAGCTGCGCTCGTTGGGCACGTCCATCACGCTGCGCGCCAGGGCATAGTGGCGAACCCCGGCGGTACCGGCCCAGGCCAGCAGCAGGGCGAGAAACAGCAGGAGGAAGATCATGCCCGGGCCTCCCGGTACCAGCGCGCCGTCTCCGCGAGCGCCTGGTCGATGCTCACCGGCGGCTGCCAGCCCAGCAGCTCGCGGGTCTTGCCAATATCGACCTGCAACGAGCCCAGCACGCGCTGCGCCTGGGCTCCTCGCCCGAACAGCACGGCCAGCCCCCGCAGCAAGGCCACCGGCACCGGCAACAGCCGCGGGCGTACGCCGAGCGCCACAGCCAGGCGACGGCACAGTTCGGCGCTCGAAAGATCGTGATCGTCGCTCACCAGGAAGACCTGGTTGGCGGCACGCTCGTGCTCCAGGCAGACGCGCAGCAGATCGACCAGGTTGTCCCTGGCCACCAGGCTCCGCCGGTTGCGCACCCGAGCGAACGGCAGGGGCAACTGCCGCTGCACCACGCGCATCAGGCTGGCGAAGTTGGCCCCCACGCCCGGGCCGTAGATGAGCGGAGGGCGGATGACCACCCACTCCATCGCGCACTCTTCGGCCAGGCGCGACAACGCCCTTTCCGCCTCCAGCTTCGACTGGCCGTAGGGATCGGCCGGCGCCGGCGCATCCTCGGCGCGGAATGGCCGGCCGGGCGGCGTCGACTCGCCGTTCACCTTGATCGAACTGATGAAGATGAAACGTCGCACCCCTGCGGCTGCGGCCTGGCGCGCCAGGTTGAGGGTGCCCTCGACGTTGACCGCACGGAACTCGGCCAGGGGATCGCCCGCGGTTTCGCGCATGACATGCACCCGGGCCGCGGCATGGACCACGACGTCCACGCCAGCCAGTGCAGAGGTCCAGTCCTGGGTTGCGTTCAGGCCATCGATGGAATGGACCTCCACGCCGGGAAATTCGCCAGGCAGACGGGAACGCACCGCCACCGCCAGGCGCAGTCCCGGTATCGCGGCAAAGGTTTCGAGAATGCCCCGCCCGACAAAACCGGTGGCACCGGTCAGAAGTACTTTCAACACCACTCCTAGAGATTCAAGGCGCCAGGGCACCATCCATGATTCCGGGCATCGGCATCACTGCTGGGGAGCAGCGATCGGCCTGAGCGTATTCCACCCGTGGCAGCCCGGACATTGCCAGTGCAGTTCACGCCCGGCGAAACCGCAATTGCCGCAGCGATAGTGCGGCATCGATCGATACAGGCCGAGGATGATCGGCTGCATGTGGGTGAACAGCTCCTGGTCCGCCCTTCCGCCACCCAGGGTGCCGAGCATGTCCAGCAAGCCTCGCCAGGAAGGTTGCTGCTGGACCTTGGCCAGCAAGCGGCCTCGCCAGCCCTGCCCGTCCGCATCGAGCTGGGCCAGGATCGCCAGCAGCGCCGGCGATGCATCCGGCGCCTCGGCAAGACGGCGCAGGCAGGCGAGGATTTCCGGCTCGGCACAACACTCGCGGCGCCGCAGCATGGGCAGCAGCTCGCCGAGAAAGCCGGCATCGGCCGCGCAGAGCTCGGTGATGGAGGCGTCGGCAGCCTGGAAGTTGCGCTGCCACAGCTCACAGTCCAGGCGCATCAGCAAGGCGCGCACGCATTGGGGGTCGACCCGCCGGGCTTCCTTGAGAAGCTCGCGGGCACCGTCGCGGTCACCCGCGCGAATGCGCTCCTGAGCCTGCTCGCAATAATAGTTGGCCAACACCGTCTTCAGCTGAGGGCGCCGCCCCACCAGGCGTGCAGCGAGCGCCACGGCACGCGCCCAATCCTTCTCGCGCTCGGCGATGCGACGCAACTCGTCCAGCGCTTCCAGCGAGATGGCCTGGCCATCGCGCTGCATCAGCTCATCCAGCAGTTGCTCGGCGCTGCCAAGCAACCCGCCGGCGATGTAGTCACGGGCGAGCTCGAGACTGATCTGCGCGGACAACTCGGGGTTGGCCGATGCCTTGTCCAGCAGTTCCTGGTGGATCTGGATGGCCTTCTCGATATCCCCGCGGCGGCGGAACAGGTTGCCGACATGAACGTGGCTTTCGAGTGTTTCCTCGTTCAGCGAAAGCCCCTGGGAAAGGCGCTCCAGCGCGTCGTCGGAATGCCGGTCGAGCAGGTTGTGCATGTTGCGCACCCGCTCGCGCAACGCCTCGTCAGCCGAAGCCGGCCAAGAGCCCGGGCGCAACGAGCGACGCCCCAGCCACCAACCGACGGCCAGGGCCAAAACGAACAGCAACATTGCTACAACGCTGGACATCCCGGTGTCACTGGGTCTTCAGCGACTGGTCGCGCAGGGCCTGGTTTTCCTTGCGGAAGCGCGACACTTCGGAACGCAGCCCCGAGAGATGCAGGCGCGTGCGCGCCCGGAACGGAATGCTCAGCAGCAGGCCGATGACACCACCCAGGACAAAGGACAGGGTAATGAAGACCACCAGCGGCCACTCCGGCGTCTGCCAGCCCAGGAAGGCCAGTTGAACCTTCTGCAGGTTCTCCAGGACGAAGACGACCACTACTGCGCAGAGCAGGATGGCAGCCAGGAAGGCCAGAAAGCGTTTGAGCCGAAGCATGAAAAATCCTCGATCGTTCTCTAGCCGGCTACACGGGCTCGTTCACCCGATCGCGCAATTCCTTGCCCGGCTTGAAGTGCGGAACGAATTTACCATCCAGACGCACCGATTCGCCGGTCTTCGGATTCCGGCCGACGCGCGGTGCGCGGTAATGCAGAGAGAAACTGCCGAACCCACGGATCTCGATGCGATCGCCGGTAGCCAGAGCCTGGGACATCTGCTCAAGCATCGTCTTGATCGCCAGCTCCACATCCTTTGCGGAAAGCTGCCCCTGATGGGTGACGATTCTCTCGATCAACTCCGACTTGGTCATGGTTTTCCCTTCTTTTTCAAGCGGCTAGATCAGCTCTAGGTTCTTTTAGCACGCAGCTCAAGCTTTGAACAGCCTAAAGGAGGTGCAAAAAACAAAAGCCCCGGGCATCACTGCCCGGGGCTTTTTCGTCGCTCAGCGCATCACTTCACCAGGAACGGCGAAGCCCCCTCCACCACACCGGTCTCGTTGACGTACTGCTTCCAATGCTCGATCAACTCCGCCAGCTTGCCCGGCTGGGCCTCGGCCAGGTCGTGGATCTCGCCCGGGTCCTTGCCCAGGTCGTACAGCTGCCAACTGGCCGGCCCCACCGGCGCGGGGATGTACACCGCCT
>Ga0180223_1000221_pt1 | contig 93523 bp, 86 predicted proteins | sample eDN5th30CKraftOP_FD_151337 | JGI IMG/M metagenome (GOLD analysis project Ga0180223, IMG submission 151337) | Enriched Organic Plus compost microbial communities from Emeryville, California, USA - eDNA 5th pass 30_C Kraft OP (version 2) (version 2) ...
GCTGGATCCCGATATCCCGCCCGAAAACCAGCGCCTGTGGCTGCGGGCCGTCAATGTGGCGGCGCGCACGGCCCATGGCGTAAGCTGGCGCATCGGGGACGAGGCGTTGGGAACGGGCGGCCAGGCTAGCTGGCTGCCGCGGCCGGGCCGGCACCGCGTGGAACTGCTGGATGCGGCCGGAAAGGTGCTGGACAGCGTGACGGTGCAGGTGCGCGGCGCGCAGGCGCGGAAGCCGCTTTAGCGTCAACAGGCCTCAGGGCCTGCCTGTGGACGGCGGGCCTGGCCCTTGCCTTGGCGGGACAGGAAGCAGGCCGTCTTTTTACTTCGACTGGGAAACGACGTGGTTGTGCTGGTTGATGCCGTCGATGCCGTGAAGCACGACCAGGCCGAAGACGACCAGCCAGGCCAGCGTGACGATGCCGGTGACGAGGCCGGCCGAAAATTTGGGCTTGCCGCCCGCACTATGCGAAGTAGAGGTCGAATGATCAGCCATGAAGGGCCTCCGGTGTATGAAAAAAAGCCACCGCTTGAGGTGGCATGGTACTTGCCGCTGACAGTACGCCGCGGGGCACACGGCGTGCGTGCAAGGCGTCGCCGAGGCACTGCGTAACGTCTTTTTGTAATTGAACCATAAATTGACAATTGTTGGCGCGGGAAGGCTGGGCTTCCTGTTAGAATTTTAACGTTGTATAACCAAAAGAGGGGCTTCACATGAAAGTTGTTCGCACAGTGGGTCGGTTGATTGTTCCAGCGAGTCTGGTGCTGCTGGCGGCCTGCCAGTCCATGCCGGGCAAGCAGACCAAGGTTGCCGAGCCCGAGAAACCCGCCGAGACTTCCATGCAGGCGACCAGCCAGGGTGCGCCCGTAGCCGTGTTCCTGGCCGACACGGCCAACCAGCAGGGCTGGACCGCCGTGCAGATTCAATCGGGAACGCTGTACGTCAATCCGCAGCCCGTCATCACGCGCGAAGACCTCGTCGGCGTCCAGGCCGGCACCAACAAAGAAGGCGAGGGTCTGCTGGCCTTGTCGCTGAACGACGCCGGCCAGAAAAAAGTCGGCGATATCACCACCAGCAATCCCAACAAGCGGCTTGCCCTGGTCGTAGGCCGCACCATGCTGGCCGCACCCAGCTACACTACGCCCGTACGTTCGAACCAGCTGGTATTCGCGGTGGGCACCGAACAAAATGCGACGGCCGCGGCACGGGCCATCGCCGGCGTCGACGAATCGGGCGCGCCTGCCTCGAACTCCGCCGCGCCGGGCGCGAGCGCTCCTCGCGGTCCAGCCGGCGGCAACGGCGGCACTGGCGCTCCGGGCGCCGGCACGGGCGCCTCGGCTCCCGCACGCTGACACCCGTGTTCAAGGCGGAAAAACGGCGCTCGCTTCCGAGGGCCGTTTTTTTTGCCTCGGTGGACCGCTGGCGCGACGCGGGCAAGGCCGATCCAAAGCTAACAGGCCTGTCCCGCGCATGGACACCGCAACGCAGACGACACATCACCGGCGGGACAGGGCCGGCACAGAGGCGGGCATGACGACGAACAACACGGGCCAGACGTACAACAGCGTATTGCCGGCCTTGCTTGCAATGGGTTTCAGATTCATGGCCTGGGTCAATGGCCTGGGCGTGCTGCTGGCCGTGCTGTGCGCGCTGGGCATCCTGCCCACCGACTTGCCGCCGCAGCTGCTCAAGCTGCCTCTTGCCGCTTTCCTTTGCGGTCTGGCCCTGGCCGGGCTCGGCCTGGCCTGGGCCTGCGCGGCGCAGGCCAGCCACCAGGCCCGGCTTGCGCCGGGAGGCCGCCGGCATCGCCTGCATTGGCTGCCGACATTCTGTTCTCTGGCGGCCTATGGCCTGGCCATGGCGATGTTCGTGGCAGGGTGCTGGTTTCTCGTCAACCTGGCGGCCCTGGTCTACCAGGGCGAGGATGCCGACACGTCTTCCGACTATGAGTACGACGAAGCCCTGCCTTTCCCCCAGTCCGGGCGCACGCAGGGCTTTTATTTCGACGCGGGCAGGGGCCAGGTGGCCTTTGGCCGTGGCTTTTCGGATACCGCCTCGTAAAAAAACACCAAAAGGTCGCGGGAAGATAATAAAATATACGCGTTGCGTATATTTTAAGGGCCCGCCATGTCCGTCTCCCAACAGGTTTTTCTTCGCGACGCCATGCGGCGTCTGAATCTGACCCGCGACGTATTCGCCGCCCGTATTGGCGTCAAACGGCGGGCCCTGGACACCTGGCTGCTGCCGGAGGGCTCCCAGGAGGCGCGCAGCATGCCCGAAGTGGTGGCCCGTTTCGTGACCGAAATCGTCGAAAACGAGGCGCTGCTGCAAAAATATGCGCAAAGCGCACAATCAGGCCCCTTGCGGGATCGCATCGCCTACAACGGCAAGCACCAGTTGCTGTCGGTGGACCAGTTTTCGCGCGAATCGGTGGAAGAATTGTTTCGCATCGCCGACCAGATGCAGCCTATCGCGCGCCGCCAGAAGGTGTCGCGGGTGCTCGAAGGCGCGGTGCTGGGCAATTTGTTCTTCGAGGCCAGCACGCGCACGCGCGTGAGTTTCGGCGCGGCCTTTTGCCGCCTGGGCGGCTCGGTGTGCGACACCACGGGCTTCACGTTTTCGTCCATGGCAAAAGGGGAGTCCATCTATGACACCAGCCGCGTCATGAGCGGCTATGTGGACGCGCTCGTCATCCGCCACCCCGAGCAGGGCTCGGTGGCGGAATTCGCCGAGGCCACCAATATTCCGGTCATCAACGGCGGCGACGGCGCGGGCGAGCACCCCAGCCAGGCCCTGCTGGACCTGTACACCATACTTACCGAGTTTTCGCGTCTGGGCAAGCTGCTGGACGGCGCCCACATCGCCATGGTGGGCGACCTGAAATACGGCCGCACCGTGCATTCGCTGATCAAGCTGCTGGCCCTGTACCGCGACCTGAAGTTCACGCTGGTGGCCCCCAAGGGCCTGGAAATGCCCGAGTACATCCTGCAGCAGGCCGGCCGGCGGGGCCATGTCATCGAGCAGACCAGCTCGCTGGAGGAAGGGCTGGCGGGCGCCGACGTCGTCTACGCCACGCGTGTGCAGAAAGAGCGCTTCGCCGACGAGCAGTTGGAAGGCTATACGGCGGACTTCCAGGTCAACAAGGCCATCATCGACCGGTATGGCAGGGAAGACGCCATCATCATGCACCCGCTTCCGCGCGACAGCCGCGAAGGGGCGCACGACCTCAGCGTGGACCTGAACCACGATCCGCGCCTGGCCATCTTCCGCCAGGCCGACAACGGCATCCCGGTGCGCATGGCGATTTTCGCGGTGCTGCTGGGGGTGGAAGGCCTGGTGCGGCATTCACTGCGCGACGTCACCTGGAGCCCGCCCTCGCACGTCGGCCCCGACGACAGCGTTTTTCATGGCATAGACTGAGGCGGACCTTGCCGGCGTGGCCCACTTCGCCCAAGCCGCCTTATAGCCGCCCCGCAGCCGCCCTTGAGCAAGGCCTGCTCATGTCCAGCCTGTCTCACCGGTGGGGCTGAGCGGACAGGCAAGCCCAGGAGCCGCAGAGTTATTGCATTTTCTTTTCGCCGCCCAGCGCTTCGACCAGCGCGTCCAGCAGGCGCGACAGTTCGCCCGTCATCAGCGCCAGGTCGGCGTCGAACCGTTCGGCCTCGTCGCCGGCCGAGGCCTGCGTGCCTTCGGTCAGCACGTCCAGCGGCGCAACGCGCTTGATGTCCAGGCCTTCGGTCAGCACGAAGGACACGCGGTCGGCCCAGGTCAGGGCCAGGCGGGTGCACTGCTTGCCGGCCTGCACATGCTTGCGCACGTCGTCCAGCTCGATGCTCTGGCGCACATAGCGCACCGCGGCGCGGCTTTCGCTGGTCGAGCGCAGTTCGGTGTCCTGGTCCACGCTGAAGCCGGCGGGGGGCTCGTTCTCGATCAGCCAGTTGGTCATGGCGCTGGACGGAGACTGTTCCACGTACAGCGGCAGGATGGGGAAGGGGTCGATGGACTTGGCCAGCATGCCCAGCACTTCGTCGCTCTTGGCGGCCGCCGCTGCATCCACGACCAGCCAGTGGTTGCGGGTGTCCAGCCAGACCCGGGTGTCGCGGTAGATGGCGAAGGCCTTGGGAAGCAGCTCGTCCGTCACGCGCTCCTTGATTTCCTTCATCTGCTTGCGGCCGGGCTTGTAGCCTTGCTGCTCCTCGAGTTCCTGCGCGCGGGCGCGCGCCACCTGGTTGATCACGGTGGCCGGCAGCAGCTTCTTCTCGGCGCGCAGGCTAAGCAATATCTGGCCGTCCAGGGCATGGGCCAGCGTGCCGTTTTCCACCGGCGCAACCCAGCCCAGGCTTTGCATCTCCTGGCTGCTGCCGGGGCGGAAGGCGTGTTTTTCGAGAGCGGCTTCCAGGGCGTCCACGGACATGGACCAGCCTGGCGCCAGGCGGAATACTTTGAGATTCTTGAACCACATGCAGAAAGTCTTTTCGGTGAAAGGCGCCGGCAAGCGCAGGCGCCCGGATGAAAACAATGACCGGTGATTGTAAGCGCAATTCTTTTGCCGCCGGGCCGCCCCAAGGCAAAAAGCGCCCCCTTGGGGGGCAGCAAGCAGGCGTAAGCCTGCGCAGCGTGGGGGCCATTTTGCCGCCGGGCCGCCCCAAGGCAAAAAGCGCCCCCTTGGGGGGCAGCAAGCAGGCGTAAGCCTGCGCAGCGTGGGGGCCATTTTGCCGCCGGACCGCCCCAAGGCGAGAGGCGCGATTTCAGGCATGCGTCAGCCTGGATCTATAAAATCGACAGCGTAGAAAGTATTTGCGCATCAGGCGGCCGGCTTTTCATTCCCATTGCCGGCAGCCGTGCAAGTGCTGCTATCTCACCGCCATTGCGCGCCCCGCGAACTGTTTATGCGCAATACGGTGTGTTCAATCGGCCCGGTGCCCAAGGCATCCGGGCCTTTTTTTGCCGCCGGGCCGGGCCGCCCCAAGGCTCGGCGCCCCCGACAAAAGCCCCCCCTGGGCGAATCGTGCCGGAATCATTGGAAAGAGATGGCCCGGACAAACTCGATGAATGCCTTGAGAGGCGCCGGCACCAGCCGCCTGCCGGGGTAGTACAGGAACGGTCCTGAGAAGGGCCTCCACCACGGCTCCAGAATCGGCTCGAGCGCGCCGCTGGCGAAGTGCGGGCGCAGCCAGTCCTCGAACAGGTGAATGACGCCCGTGCCGGCAATGGCGGCCTCGACGGCCAAGTCCACGCCGCCCCCGATGTGCACCAGGAGCGGGCCATCGGGATCGACGGTGATGACTTTGCCGCCCCGCTCGAATTCCCAAGGATAGATTCTTCCGCTGCTGAAGCGGCCGCGGATGCAGGCATGACGCAGCAGCTCGTCAGGATGCTTTGGACGGCCGCGCCTATCCAGATAGGCTGGCGCTGCCGCCGTCGCCGCGCGCTGCACGCGCGGACCTATCGGAACGGCGATCATGTCCTGCTCCAATCGTTCTTCATAGCGGATGCCGGCGTCACAGCCGGCGGCGACCACATCGACGAAACTTTCCTCGGTCGTCACTTCGACGCGGACATCCGGGTAGGCCGCCAGAAAACCCGGAAGGACCGAGGGAAGGACGAGCCGTGCGGCGCTGACCGGCACATTGAGCCGCAGCGTGCCCATCGGGCGGCTGCGGAACTGGTTTATCACATCGATGGCGGCCTCGACCTCGTCCAGTGCCGGCGTCAATCGCTCCAGCAGGCGTTGGCCCGCTTCCGTGGGCACCACGCTGCGCGTGGTGCGATGGAGCAGACGCACGCCAAGCTGCGCTTCGAGGCGGCGCACGGCCTCGCTCAAGCTCGAGGCGCTGGTCCCGATGAGCCGCGCGCCCTCTCGAAAGCCTTTTGCCCGCGCGACGGTCGCGAATGCGTTCAAGTCGTTCAGGTCAGCGTTCATTGTTCGAATATCCACACAGCTTGTTCTATTTATTTAGGATTGTCGCACAGTGAGCGGGGTCTTATATTTTTGGTACTTCACAGGAGATCCACACATGACCACGATCGAAAAATCCGGTTCCTACCCTATGGGCGGGCGTGCTGTCCGCCGGCTGGGCTATGGCGCCATGCAGTTGGCCGGCCCGGGTGTCTTTGGACCGCCCAAAGACCGCGCCGCCGCCATCGCCGTGTTGCGCGAAGCGGTCGAGTCGGGCGTCAACCACATCGACACCAGCGACTTCTACGGGCCGCACATCACCAACCAATTGATTCGCGAGGCTTTGCATCCGTACCGGGACGATCTCGTGATCGTGACCAAGGTCGGCGCGAGGCGCGGTGCCGACGCGTCCTGGCTTCCGGCCATGTCGCGCGAGGAACTCGTCCGCGCCGTGCATGACAATCTGCGCAATCTGGCCCTGGACGTGATCGACGTGGTCAATCTGCGCAGCATGCTCGGCGTGCATGGCCCGCAGGAGGGCTCGCTCGAAGAACAGCTGACCGTGCTGGCCGAATTGCGGCAACGCGGCTTGATCCGCCATATCGGCCTGAGCAATGTCACTCGCACGCAGATCGAGGACGGCAGGCGCATCTGCCCGATTGTCTGCGTGCAGAATCAGTACAACCTCGCTCATCGCGCCGACGATGGCCTGATCGACGAATTGGCGCGTGAAAACGTCGCCTATGTGCCGTTTTTTCCGCTGGGCGGATTTTCGCCCTTGCAGTCGGCCGCGCTTTCCGATGCCGCCATGCGCCTGCAGGCAACGCCCATGCAAGTTGCGTTGGCATGGCTGCTGCGCAGGTCGCCCAATATTCTGCTGATTCCGGGTACCTCTTCGGTGGTGCACTTGCGCGAGAATCTTGCCGCCGCCGAACTCGCGATTCCCGATGACGTCATGCGGGCGCTGGACGGCATGGCCGGCCCGGCGCATTGAAAAAAAACCGCCGGGAAGGCCGGCGGCGAAGGAAAAGCGCGCCGCAACACTGGGCGGCGCGCAGGGCTATTGTCTATACGTTGATGTCGTTGTGGCGCGTTTCCTTGACGAACAGCGTGCCCACGACCAGCGTCAGCACGGCGATGGCGATGGGATACCACAGGCCGTCATAAATATTGCCGGTGGCGGCCACCATGGCGAAGGCGACGGGCGGCAGGAAGCCGCCGAACCAGCCGTTGCCGATGTGGTAGGGCAGGCTCATGGAGGTATACCGGATGCGTGTCGGGAACATCTCGACCAGCATGGCCGCGATGGGGCCGTACACCATGGTGACGAGAATCACCAGGAAGGTCAGCAGCACCACCACCATGAAGTAGTTCATTTGCGATGGGTCCGCCTTGGCCGGATAGCCGTGGCCGCGGATGGCTTCGGTCAGGGCGTTCTTGAGCTGGGTGCTTTGCGCCGTGAAGTCGGCCTTGCTTAGCGCGCCGCCCTCGAAGGACGGGAACTCGTCATTGCCGATGCGCGCCTTGGCCAGCGTGCCGGGGGGCGCGGCCTCGTTGGCGTAGTTGACCGAGTTGCTGGCCATGAAGGCCTTCAGGATGTCGCAAGAGCTGGTGAAGGACGAGGTGCCGACCGGGTTGAACTGGAACGAGCAGGTGGCCGGGTCGGCAATGATGGTGACCGGGGCCGTGGCCTGGGCTTTTTCAAGCGCGGGGTTGGCAAAATGCGTCAGTCCCTTGAACACCGGGAAGTAGGTGAGCGCGGCGATGAGGCAGCCGGCCATGATGATGGGCTTGCGGCCGATCTTGTCGGACAGCGCGCCGAAGACGATGAAGAAGGGCGTGCCGATCAGCAGGCCCAGGGCGATCATGATGTTGGCGGTGTTGGCCTCGACGCCCAGTGTCTTGGTCAGGAAGAACAGCGCATAGAACTGCCCCGTGTACCAGACTACCGCCTGGCCCGCTGTCAGGCCCAGCAGCGCCAGGATGACGATCTTCAGGTTCTTCCACTCGCCGAAGGACTCTTTGATGGGGGCCTTGGACTGCGTGCCTTCTTCTTTCATCTTGCGGAAGGCGGGCGACTCGTTCAGCCGCATGCGGATCCAGACCGAGATGATCAGCAGCACGGCGGAGATGAGAAAGGGCACGCGCCAGCCCCAGTCCAGGAAGGCTTCTTCGCCCAGCGCGCTGCGGATGCCCAGGATGAGCAGCAGCGACAGGAACAGGCCCATGGTGGCGGTGGTCTGGATCCAGCTGGTGTAGAAGCCGCGGCGGTTCTGCGGCGCGTGTTCGGCGACGTAGGTGGCCGCGCCGCCGTATTCGCCGCCCAGCGCCAGGCCCTGCAGCAGCCGCAGGATGATCAGGATGACCGGCGCGGCGATGCCGATGGAAGCGTAAGAGGGCAGCACGCCCACCAGAAAGGTGGACAGGCCCATGATCAGGATGGTGATCAGAAATGTGTATTTGCGTCCGACGAGGTCGCCCAGGCGGCCGAACACCAGGGCGCCGAAGGGACGGACCGCAAAGCCCGCCGCAAAGGCCAGCAGCGCGAAGATGAAGCCCGCGGTGGGGTTGACGCCTGAAAAGAAGTGGGAGGCGATGATGGCGGCCAGCGAACCGTACAGATAGAAGTCGTACCACTCGAATACGGTGCCCAGCGACGAAGCGAAGATGACGCGCCGCTCTTCGGCCGTCATGGGACGGTTGCTGGCGGCCGGGGCGCCAGAGCTGAGATTGCCCCCCGGGGGTGGCGAGGCTATGGTGCTAGGTGTGCTCATATTGTCTCCTGTTGGATTTGACCAGATGCAGGCTTTTCTGATTCTTTTGCTTTTATGTGCCGGCTTTGTCGGGTGCCGGCTAATCCGTACGGTAGAAAACAAGTCTTACGTCAAACTTACGCTGGCAGTAATCTGCGCAAGGCATTTGTAATAAAATGTATCTAAAACAGGCGGAATGATATGCTCGGCGGGAGAGGGGCGGCCTCAGGCGGGCCGGCGCGGCAAGGCGAAACTGATCCGCAGGCAGGTGCTGCCCGGTACCCCGTTGCGCATGCCGGGCGGCATGAACCGGATGTCGGCGCCGTGCTGGTCGGCAATCTCCTTGACGATGGACAGGCCCAGGCCGCTGCCGTCGGCGCTGCTGCCCCAGACGCGGAAGAAGCGGTCGAACACTTGCCCGCGGTGCTCGGGGGCTATGCCCTGGCCCGAATCCTCGACTTCCAGATGGGCGCTGTGCCCGTCGTTGCCCACCCTTACCGTGACCCAGCCCCCCGAGGGGGTGTACAGCAGGGCGTTGTCGATGAGATTGTTCAGCAGCTCGGCCAGCATCAGGCCGTGGCCTTGTATCCATGTGTCCTGCGGGTGCGGCTCGAAGCCCAGGTCGATGTGCCGCTCCAGCGCGGCGTCCACCCACTCCATGGTCTGCCGCTGGGCGAAGGCGTTGAGCTCCATGGGGTTCATGGCGAGCCGGCCGGGATTGCCGGAGTTCTCGGCGCGGGTCAGGGCCAGCAGCTGGTTGACCAGTCGGGTGGCGCGCTGCGTGCCTTTCACCAACTGCCTCAGGCTGTCGTTCATCTGCTCCGGGTCGCGCTCGCGCAGCGCCAGTTCGGCCTGGGTGCGCATGCCCGCCAGCGGCGTCTTCAACTGGTGGGCCGCGTTGGCCACGAAGCGCCGCTGCGTTTCGGTGCTGGCCTTCAACTGGGCCAGCAGGTCATTCATGGCATCCACCAGGGGGGCGATCTCGGAGGGCGCCAGGTCCTGGTTGATAGGGGACAGGTCGTTGGCGCGGCGCGCGCGGATGCGTTCCTGCAGCAGGGTAAGCGGCTCCAGCCCCTGCGTCAGCCCCAGGCCGGCCAGCAGGGCCGCCAGCGGCAGCACGATGAGCTGGGGCGTCAGCATGCCGGTCAGGATTTCCTGCTGCAGCACGCCGCGGCGCTCATTGGTCTCGGCCACCAGCGTCAGGAAAGGCACGCCTTGCGTGTCGCGGCCGCCCCAGCTGTAGGCCACCCGCACGCTTTGCCCGTTCAGCGTCTCGTTGTGGAATTTGATCTTGTCGTTTTCATAGCTCCAGTTGTCGGGCAGAGGGATGTTGGCGTTGCCGCCGATGGACTTGCCGTTGGCGTCGCGGATTTCCCAGTGCGCCAGCTGGCCGCTGTCGCTTTGCAGCACGGTAAGGGCCGAACTGGAAAGCTGTATGCCCCGCTGGATGGCCTGCTGCTCGACTTCGTGCTTGAGCAGGCGCAGGTGGTCGGTCAGGGTGCGGTCGTAAGGCGCATTGGCGATGTTCTGCGCGATGAAATAAGTGATGACGATGCCAATGGTCCACAGCAGGAACAACGGGCCGAACATCCAGATGAGGATCTTGCCCAGCAGCGTGCGGGACTGGATCTTGCGCCGCCAGGGAAAGCGGCGCGCGGGCAGGCCGGGTGCGCCGGCGGGGGCGGAGGGCAGGGAGTCGTCCGGCACGGCGCTCAGGCCGCGGCCGAACCGCGGGTTTCGGGCTCGAGGCAGTAGCCCAGGCCCCGGATGGTCACGATGCGGGCGCCGCTGGGCTCCAGCTTCTTGCGCAGGCGGTATACGTAGACCTCGATGGCGTTGGTGGTGACTTCTTCGCCCCATTCGCACAACAGGTCCACCAACTGATTCTTGCTGATCATGCGGCCGCAGCGCGACAGGAAGATTTCGAGCAGGCTGGTTTCGCGCGCGGAGAGCTCCAGGGGCTGCTCACCGATGCGCGCGGTGCGGCCGTTCAGGTCGAAGCTGAGCCGTTTGTGCCGCAGCACGGTGGTGACCGCGCCGGCGCTGCGGCGCGTGAGCGCGCGCACGCGGGCCTCGAGTTCGGACAGCGCGAATGGCTTGGCCATGTAGTCGTCGGCGCCCAGGTCCAGCCCCTTGACCCGTTGTTCGACCGTGTCGGCGGCCGTTAAAATGAGCACCGGCATGGCGTTGCGCCGCTGGCGAAGCTGACGCAGCACCGTCAGGCCGTGCAGGGCGGGCAGGTCGAGGTCCAGGATGAGCAGGTCGAAGGGCTGCAATTGCAGCGCCGAGTCGGCGCTGCTGCCGTCATGGACCACATCGACGGCGTAGCCGTCGTATCGCAGCGAACGGGAAAGTCCATCGGCAAGAATACTGTCGTCCTCGGCGATCAGGATGCGCATTTCAGCTTCGCAAAGGGTTGCAATGACACGGAAAGGCCATTCTGACACGTTCCTTGCAGCTTGCCAGTAAGGGTAAACGATGGCTGTGGGCATGGTTATCTGTTTATTTATACAGTATAATTTGATGCAATAATTTCACGACTCAGTCTTTCAACCAAGGATTTTCAATGGACGACAAACAAAGCAAGGCCGCCGCCGCCGAGCGCAGCAAGGCGCTTGCCGCCGCCTTATCGCAAATCGACAAGCAGTTCGGCAAAGGGTCGATCATGCGCTATGGCGACAACCAGGTCGAGCACGACATCCAGGTGGTGTCCACCGGTTCGCTGGGCCTGGACATCGCGCTGGGCGTGGGCGGCCTGCCCCGGGGCCGCGTCATCGAAATCTACGGGCCGGAATCCTCGGGCAAGACCACGCTTACCCTGCAGGTCATCGCCGAAATGCAGAAAATCGGCGGTACCTGCGCCTTCATCGACGCCGAGCACGCGCTCGACGTCCAGTACGCCTCCAAGCTGGGCGTCAAGCTGACCGACCTGCTCATTTCCCAACCCGACACCGGCGAACAGGCGCTTGAAATCACCGACGCCCTGGTGCGCTCCGGTTCGGTCGACCTCATCGTCATCGACTCGGTGGCGGCGCTGGTGCCCAAGGCCGAAATCGAAGGCGACATGGGCGATTCGCTGCCCGGCCTGCAGGCCCGCCTCATGAGCCAGGCGCTGCGCAAGCTGACCGCCAACATCAAGCGCGCCAACTGCATGGTCATCTTCATCAACCAGATCCGCATGAAGATCGGCGTCATGTTCGGCAACCCTGAAACCACCACCGGCGGCAACGCGCTCAAGTTCTATTCCTCGGTCCGGCTCGACATCCGCCGCATCGGCTCCATCAAGAAGGGCGACGAGGTCGTGGGCAACGAAACCCGGGTCAAGGTGGTCAAGAACAAAGTCTCGCCCCCCTTCAAGCAGGCCGAGTTCGACATCATGTACGGCGCCGGCATCTCGCGCGAGGGCGAAATCATCGACCTGGGCGTGCAGGCGGGCATCGTCGACAAGGCCGGGGCCTGGTTCAGCTACGAAGGCACCCGTATCGGCCAGGGCAAGGACAATGTGCGCGAATACTTGAAAGAACACCCCGACATGGCGTTCGAAATCGAAAACCGCGTGCGTGAAAAGCTCGGCGTGGCCGCCCATGTGGGCGGCGCCGTCCTGGTCGACACCGAGGACGACGACGAGGAAATCCCCGAATAAACGGGGTCATGGCGGCGGGGTCATGGCGGTTCAAGCCGGCCCTGGCCCGGTGCCAGGCTGATTCAGCCTTGGCGTGGTTCCGGGGGCCGTGCCTGCCTGGCCGGCCATACGCCGGCGCCGGGGCGATCCATCCGGCGCGGCCGTCCAGGGCATGTGATCGGCGCAGTGCGTATTGGCGCGGTTCGTGTTGGCGCAGTTCGTGTCTGGATATATGCCGCGCATCAACAAAAGGCGATGAACAATTCCTCCGACGAATTCGAGCAGGTATCGGGCCGGCCCGGCAAAAAAGGGCCGTCTTTAAAGGCGCGTGCCGTAGCGCTGTTGTCCCGGCGCGAACACTCCCGCCTGGAACTCGCGCGCAAGCTCGCGCCTCATGCCGACCCCGAGCACCCCGACGATCTGCAGCGCGTGCTGGACGACCTGCAGCGCGAAGGCTGGCTTTCCGACGAACGCTTCGCCCACAGCCTGGTGCAGCGCCGGGCGCCGCGCAAGGGCGCGGCCTTGGTCATGCAGGAACTGCGCCGGCACGGCCTGCCGGACGAGCAGGTCGCGGCCCTGCGCGACGACCTACAGGCCACCGAGCTGCAGCGCGCCCGCGCGGTCTGGCAAAAGAAATTCGGCCGCCCCCCCGCCGACGCCAAGGACTACGCGCGGCAATTCCGCTTTCTGGCGTCGCGCGGCTTTTCGTCCGACTGCCTGCGCCGCATCCTGGGCGAACAGGACGACACTGTTCCGGGCGATCAATACTGAACAGAGGCGGTGTCGCCGGCCGGCAAGGGCCGGCGCTCAGAAGCGGATTCCGGGTTCGGGCAGGCGCGCTCAGGACAGGGCGGGCGCCTTGGCGGCCTTGATGCCGTTCAATGTCTTGAAGCAGGTTTCGCGGGCCTGGGCCAGAAAGGCCTGCAGGTAGTGCGCCTGGACATCCTCGGTGCGCACGGCGGCGTACAGCGTGCGCCATACGCCTTGTTCGCCCAGATGGCAGATGCGCAGCCAGCCTTGGTTCAGGTATTCGGTAAGCGCCCAGTTGGGCAGGGCGGCCACGCCGCGCTGGCTGGCCACCAATTGGGCGATCACGGGCGTCAGCTCGGCCGTGCGCAGGGCGGCGGGCTCTACGTCGGCCGGGTCCAGAAAGGCGGTGAACACGTCCAGGCGCTGTTTTTCCACGGGGTAGGTAATCAGCACCTGGTCGGCAAGCTGCTGCGGCATGAGGTATTTGTATTGCGCCAGCGGGTTGGACGCCGCCACCGCCAGCACCAGTTCGTAGCGGAACAGGGGCAGGTACTGCACGGCCTCAAGCGGCTGGGGGTCGGAAGTGACCACCACGTCCAGGTCGCCGCGCACCAGGGCCGGCAGGGGCGCAAAGGAAAATGCCGCCGACAGGTCCAGCGCCACGTCGGGCCAGTCGTGGCGAAAAGCGTCCAGCGCCGGCATCAGCCACTGGAAGCACGAGTGGCATTCTATGGCCAGATGCAGGCGCCCGGTGCGTCCGGCGGCCAGGCGCTGCAGTTCGCGCTCGGTGGCGCGCAGCCGGGGCAGGACTTCGTCGGCCAGCGCCAGCACGCGCAGCCCGGCGGTGGTCAGACGCGCCGGCCGGGTGCGCCGGTTCAGCAAAGGGGTCTTCAGGCGTGTTTCCAGGTCGCGCAACTGATGCGACAAGGCCGACTGCGTCACATGCAGGCGCTCGGCGGCTTCCTGCAGGCTGCCCGCCTCGCGGATGGCGGACAAGGTTTCCAGATGGCGGATTTCCAACATGCTCGTGTGGCCCCTACGACGGCATTTATTGAGGAATATTCATAGAATGCATGTCGTATTTGATTTTGAATCATGAAATTGTAGCGGCACAATATCGGTCTTGCATTAATTTTTCTCAAATAGACCGGGATTCAGCATGACGATTTTTCATAATTTGGGCTTTCCCCGCATCGGGGCGCAGCGCGAACTGAAGCGGGCACTGGAAGATTACTGGGCCGGCCGCCAGGACTCGGCCCAACTGGAAAGCGTCGGCCGCACGCTGCGCGCGCGTCATTGGCAGATACAGGCGCAAGCCGGCGCGGCTCTGGTGCCGGTGGGCGATTTTGCCTGGTACGACCACATCCTGGAATGGACGACGCTGCTGGGCGCGGTGCCCGCGCGTTTCGGCCAGCCCCAAGGCCAGCCTGTCAGCCTGGACACGCTGTTTCGCATGGCCCGGGGCCGCGCACCCTCGGGCACGCCCGCGGCCGCCTGCGAAATGACGAAGTGGTTCGACACCAACTATCACTACATCGTGCCCGAGTTGACGCCGGGCCAGGACTACCGGATCGCCCGCGACGATCTGTTCGCCCAGGTCCAGGAGGCCCTGGATCTGGGGCTGGCGGCCAAGCCGATCATCCCGGGGCCGCTGACCTGGCTCTGGCTGGGCAAGGGCGATGCCTACGCCGGCGGCGCGGGCGACGAGGCCAAGCTGGACTTGCTGGACAGGCTGCTGCCTGTCTACGCCGAGGTCCTGGCCCGCTTCAAGGCGCAAGGTGTGCAATGGGTGCAGGTGGACGAGCCCATCCTGGTCCTGGATCTGCCGCCCACATGGCGGCAGGCCTATGGCCGCGTCTACCAGGCTCTGGCCGGCGCGGGGCCGAACATCCTGCTGGCCACTTATTTCGGTGGCCTGGGGGACAATGCCGAAGTGTTGCGCGGCCTGCCGGTGCAGGGCGTGCATGTGGACCTGGTGCGCGCTCCTGGCCAGCTGGAATCCGTGGCGGCGCTGCTGGCCGAAGAGCAGGTGCTGTCGGCCGGCGCCATCGACGGCCGTAATGTGTGGCGGGCCGACCTGGACGCGGCGCAGGCGTTGCTGCAGCCCGTGCGCCGGCAACTGGGCGAACGCCTGTGGCTGGCGCCTTCGTGCTCGCTGCTGCACGTGCCGGTGGACCTGGCCGGCGAAACTGAGCTGGACTCCGAATTGCTGGGCTGGCTTTCCTTCGCCACGCAAAAGCTGGACGAAGTGCGCCTGCTGGCGCACGCGATGGACGGCGATGCCGACGAAGAAACGCGGCGCCTGCTGTCGGCGCAGCGCGCCGCCTTGCAGGGGCGCCGCAGTTCCCCGCGCATCCACAATGCCGCCGTGCAGCAGCGGCTGCTGGAGTCGGGCGCGCTGACGCGGCAACGCCAGCCCTTCGCCCATCGCATCGCCCGCCAGCAGGACGAACTCGGGCTGCCGGCCTATCCCACCACGACCATAGGCTCTTTCCCGCAGACGGCGCAGATCCGCAAGCTGCGCAGCGACTGGCGCCAGGGTGCGATTTCCGACGCCGCCTACGAAAAAGCCATGCGCGCGGAAATAGAAACAGTCATCCGCTTCCAGGAAAAAATCGGCCTGGATGTCCTCGTGCACGGCGAGCCCGAGCGCAACGACATGGTCGAATATTTCGGCGAGTTGCTGGCCGGCTTCGCCTTTACGCGCAACGGCTGGGTGCAAAGCTACGGCTCGCGCTGCGTCAAGCCGCCGCTGATCTTCGGCGACGTGCTGCGGCCCGCGCCCATGACGGTGGGCTGGTCGGCCTATGCGCAATCGCTTACCGACAAGCCGGTCAAGGGCATGCTGACCGGCCCGGTCACCGTGCTGCAATGGTCTTTCGTGCGGGACGACCAGCCGCGCGAAGCCACCTGCCGCCAGCTTGCGCTGGCCCTGCGCGACGAAGTCTGCGACCTGGAACGGGCCGGCATCGGCGTCATCCAGATCGACGAGCCGGCCATCCGCGAAGGCCTGCCGCTGCGGCGCCGCGATTGGGCGGCCTACCTGGAATGGGCGGTCGACTGCTTCAGGCTGGCCACCTCGGGCGTGCAAGAGCAGACCCAGATCCACACCCATATGTGCTACTCGGAGTTCAACGACATCATCCACGCGATCGCCGACATGGACGCGGACGTCATCACCATCGAGACCTCGCGCTCCAACATGGAACTGCTGGACGCTTTCGAGAGCTTCCGCTATCCCAACGACATCGGCCCGGGGGTCTACGACATCCATTCGCCCAATGTGCCCGACGTGGGCTGGATGGTGGGGCTGATGCGCAAGGCGGCCGCCCGCCTGCCGGCCGAACGCCTGTGGGTCAATCCCGATTGCGGCCTGAAGACCCGCGGCTGGCCCGAAACCGAAGCGGCGCTGGCCGCCATGGTGCAGGCGGCCAAGGTGTTGCGCGAGGCGGCCTGAGGGCCCGTCCGGTGCCGGGTTGCGCCCGCATCCGGCTCGCCGCCGCTGTCCGGGCGGCGGGCCTGCGTTATACTTGGCAGGTTTACCGCTACGCCTGCCTGCGTCTTCAATGCCCCTGCCACCGCCCGACGTTCCCCGCGAGCCTTTGCATACGCGCTCCATACGCGTGGATGCCTATGCGCGAAACGACGGCCAGTGGGACCTCGATGCGCAGATCATCGACGTCAAGGCCTACGACTTCCCGCGTGAAAGCGGCGCCGTCCACAAGGCGGGCCAGCCGGTGCACCACATGCACTTGCGGGTGACCATAGATGCTGAATTCACCATTACTGCCGCCCAGGCCGCGTACGACGCCGCGCCTTTCAACGAAAACTGTTTCTGTATCGCGCCGGCCTACCAGGGCCTGGTGGGGCTGAACCTGCTGCGCGGGTTCCGCCACGCCGTCAAGGACCGTTTCGGCCGCACCGCGGGTTGTACGCATATCTCCGAGTTGTCCTATGTGCTGCCCACCGTGGCGGTGCAGAGCATGGCAGGGCGCAAGCGCGAGGAGCGCGCCAGGGTTGGCCGCTCGCGCGAAAAGCCTTTCGAGCTGGAGGGCTGTCATGCCTTGCGGCTGGACGGCCCCGTGGCCAAAAAGCATTATCCCGAGTGGTATGCCGCGCCCCAGGCCCCGGCAAAGCGCGAGTAAGTTTTATGTTCCGGCAGGTTGGCGTGTAGCAAGGGCGCCAGGCAAGTTTTTTTCTTATTCCATTCTTTACGTCTGACAGGTAACAAATGAAAATTCACGAGTATCAGGGCAAGGAACTGCTGAAGAAATTTGGCGTGACGGTGCCGCGCGGGATCCCGGCTTTTTCCGTTGACGAGGCTGTTGCGGCAGCCGAGAAGCTGGGCGGGCCGGTATGGGTGGTCAAGGCGCAGATCCACGCCGGCGGCCGCGGCAAGGGCGGCGGCGTCAAGCTGGCCCGTTCGCTGGACGAGGTGCGCAAGCTGGCCTCCGAAATCCTGGGCATGCAGCTGGTGACGCACCAGACCGGCCCCGAGGGCCAGAAAGTCCGCCGCCTGTACATCGAAGAAGGCGCAGACATCCAGAAGGAATACTATGTGTCCGTCGTGACCGACCGCGCCACCCAGAAAGTGGCCTTCATCGCTTCCAGCGAAGGCGGCATGGACATCGAAGAAGTGGCGCATTCCTCGCCCGAGAAAATCATCACCGAGTACATCGATCCGCTGGCCGGCTTCACCCAAGAGCAGGCGCTCAAGGTGGCCAAGGCCATCGGCCTGCCTGCCGAGTCGCTGGACCAGGCCGTGGACATCTTCCAGAAGCTGTACAAGTGCTACATGGAAACCGATGCCTCGCTGGTCGAGATCAACCCCCTGAACCGCGACAGCAAGAACAACATCATCGCGCTGGATGCCAAGTTCAACTTCGACTCCAACGCGCTGTTCCGCCATCCCGACATCGTCGCCTACCGCGACCTGGACGAGGAAGACCCCGCCGAGGTCGAGGCCAGCAAATTCGACCTGGCCTACATTCAGCTGGACGGCAACATCGGCTGCCTGGTCAACGGCGCCGGCCTGGCCATGGCCACCATGGACACCATCAAGCTGTTCGGTGGCGAGCCGGCCAACTTCCTGGACGTGGGCGGCGGCGCCACGGCCGAGAAAGTCACCGAAGCGTTCAAGATCATGCTCCAGAACGAAGGCGTCGAGGCCATTCTGGTCAACATCTTCGGCGGCATCATGCGCTGCGACGTCATCGCCGAGGGCGTCATCGCCGCGTGCAAGGCCGTCAACCTCAGCGTGCCGCTGGTGGTGCGCATGAAGGGCACCAACGAAGAGCTGGGCAAGAAGCTGTTGGCCGAATCCGGCCTGCCCATCATCAGCGCTGACACCATGGCCGAAGCTGCGAAGAAAGTCGTAGCCGCCGCGAAATAAGAATTTGCCGAGGATTTGTAAATGTCGATCTTGATCAACAAAGACACAAAAGTCATCACCCAGGGCATGACCGGCAAGACCGGCCAGTTCCACACCCACTATTGCCGCGAATACGCCAACGGCAAGCAAGCCTTCGTGGCGGGCGTGCATCCCACCAAGGCCGGCCAGGACTTCGAAGGCGTGCCCATCTACGCCTCGGTCAAGCAAGCCAAGGAAGAAACCGGCGCCACCGTGTCGGTCATCTACGTGCCGCCCGCGGGCGCGGCCGACGCCATCTGGGAAGCCGTCGAGGCCGACTTGGACCTGGTCATCTGCATCACCGAAGGCATTCCCGTGCGCGACATGCTGATGGTGCGCAACCGCATGCGCGACCAGAACAAGAAAACCCTGCTGCTGGGTCCCAACTGCCCCGGCCTGATCACGCCCGACGAGCTGAAAATCGGCATCATGCCGGGCCATATCTCGCGCAAGGGACGCATCGGCGTGGTCAGCCGTTCGGGCACGCTGACCTACGAAGCCGTGGCGCAGCTGACCGAGCTGGGCCTGGGCCAGTCCACCGCGGTGGGCATCGGCGGCGACCCCATCAACGGCCTGAAGCACGTCGACGTGCTGCGTATGTTCAATGACGACCCCGACACCGACGCTGTCGTCATGATCGGCGAGATCGGCGGCCCCGACGAAGTCAATGCCGCGCAGTGGGCCAAGGACAACATGAAGAAACCCGTGGTCGGCTTCATCGCCGGTGTGACGGCGCCTCCGGGCAAGCGCATGGGCCACGCCGGCGCGTTGATCTCGGGCGGTGCCGACACGGCTGATGCCAAGCTGGAAATCATGGAAGCTTGCGGCATCCGCACTACGCGCGACCCCTCCGAAATGGGCAAACTGCTCAAGTCGGTGCTGTAAGGGCGCGCGCCCGCCGCGGCCTTGTCCGGTCCCGGACAAAGAGCCTGCCCTGCGGGGCCGCGGCGGGGTTTTGGCTTCACCATAATCGTCGAATCGTGGCGGTCGGGCCTTTGCGGGGCGAATCGGCCGCTTTTTTTCGCAGCAGCGTCGCTGTCATAAACAGGAAACCAGAACCACATGGCAGAATTTTTCCAAGCCCTTCATTGGGGGGCCTTGTTCCAGATCGTCATGATCGACATCCTGCTGGGCGGCGACAACGCGGTAGTCATCGCGCTGGCGTGCCGCAAGCTGGAGCACAAGCAGCGCATGCGGGGCATACTGTGGGGCACGGCGGGGGCCATCTTCCTGCGCGTCGTGCTCATCGCCTTCGCCCTCACGCTTCTGAACATCCCCTTGCTGAAAGTAGTGGGCGGCCTGCTGCTGCTGTGGATAGGCATCAAGCTGCTGCTGCCGGACGGCGACCATCACGGCGATATTGCGGCGAGCGCCTCGGTGTGGGCGGCGGTCAAGACCATACTCGTGGCCGACTTCGTCATGAGCCTGGACAACGTCATCGCCATCGCGGGCGCGGCGCAAAGCGCCATCCCCGATCACCAGCTGGGCTACGTGATATTCGGCCTGGTCCTGAGCGTGCCCATCATCATCTGGGGCAGCACGCTGGTGCTCAAGCTCATCGACCGCTTTCCCGTCGTCATCACGTTCGGGGCGGGGCTGCTGGGCTGGATCGCCGGCGGCATGCTGGTGACCGACATGTTTGTCGTGAATCAATTCGGCCCGCCTTCGGCCACGGTTAAAATAGCGGCTGAAGTCGTCGGAGCGGTCCTGGTTGTCGTGTTGGGCAAAGGGTTGGCCGCCCGCATGAACGCCAGAAAAGGAAGCGCAAATGGGCCTGTTTAAATCCTCCGACCACAAAAAGGGCAGCGAATCGGGCATGTCGCTGCTGAAGGGGCTGGCCATCCTGGCCATCCTGGGCATCGTCGCCTCGGTCATTGTCAACCGGCTGGCGGGCTGAACCCATGCCGCAGCCTGCCAAACTGGTCATCGCCACGCGGGCCAGCCGGCTCGCCCTGTGGCAGGCCGAACACGTGCGCGCCCAGCTGCAAAGCCTGTATCCGCAGTGCTGCGTCACCCTGCTGGAACTCACCACGCGCGGCGACCAGATACTGGACCGCACTCTGTCCAAAGTAGGCGGCAAGGGCTTGTTCGTCAAAGAGCTGGAGGCCGCCCTGCTGGACGGGCGGGCCGACCTGGCCGTGCATTCGCTCAAGGACGTGCCGGTCGACCTGCAGCATCCCTTTGCCTTGCCTGTCATCATGCAGCGCGACGATCCCCGCGACGCATTGGTTTCCAACCACTTCCAGACGCTGGACCAGCTTCCCGAGGGCGCGGTGGTGGGCACTTCCAGCCTGCGCCGCGAATCACAGCTGCGCGCCGGCTTCCCGGGCTTGCAGGTGCGGCCGCTGCGCGGCAATCTGGACACGCGCCTGGGCAAACTGGATCGCGGCGAATACGCGGCCATCATCCTGGCCGCCGCCGGCCTGCGGCGCCTGGGGCTGGCGCAGCGCATCCGGGCCCATCTGGACGTCGAGCAAAGCCTGCCCGCCGCAGGGCAGGGGGCGCTGGGCATCGAGATCCTGGCCGAGCGCGCCGAGCTTCACGGCTGGCTGGCGCCGCTGGCCTGTGCCGACGCCACGGCCTGCGCCCTGGCCGAGCGGGCCGTGTCCCGCGCCCTGGGGGGCTCCTGCCAGGTTCCGCTGGCGGCGTACGCCCAGGCGGGGGAAGACGGCATGCTGCGGTTGCGCGCGCTGGTGGCCGAGCCTGACGGCTCGGCGCTGATTCGCGCCCAGGCCAGCGCCCCGGCCGCGCAGGCCGAACAGCTGGGCATGCGGGTGGCGGACGACCTTCTGAAAAAAGGCGCGCGCGTCATCCTGGACAAACTCCAGGCTTCCGGCGCCGGTTCGCCCTAGGGCCTGTAAACCCTAAAAAGGCAGTCGCATGAGCACGCCAACCATCATGCCGAGCCATCCCATGGACGCCTTGGCGGTTCTGACGCGGCCCGAGGGCAGCAACGAGTCCCTGGCGCGGCGCCTTGCGCAGCAGGGCGTCGCCAGCGTGGCCATGCCGGCCCTGGCTTTGCGGCTCCTGCCCGCCGATCCGGCCGGGCCCGCCTTGCCTGCGGACTATGACCTGGTGGTTTTCGTCAGCGGCCAGGCGGCCCGGTTCTATCTGGGCCTGCTGGCGGCGCATGGCGCCGGCGCCGCCTGGCCGGCCTCGACGCTGGCGGCCGCCGTGGGACAGGCCAGCGCACAGGCCTTGCGCGACTCCGGCCTCATCCCGCCCGCCTGCGTGGTGCATCCGCCGCCGCAGGCCGTCCAGGATTCCGAATCGCTGTGGGCGGTGCTGCAGCCGCGCGCGGCCGCGTTGGGGCGCGTGCTCATCGTGTGCGGCCAGGGCGGCCGCGAATGGCTGGGCAGGCAGTTCGAGCAGGCCGGGGCGCGGGTGACGCGCCTGCCCCTGTACCGCCGCGAGCCCGCGCCGTGGCCGCCCGGGCAATGCGCCCGTCTGCGCCGGCACGTGCAGGCGCACAAGCGGGCCATCTGCCTGCTGACCAGTTCGCAAGGCGCGCAGGCCTTTTTTGGCAACGCGCGCACACACGGGTTGCAGGGCTTGCTGCAACAGGCCTGTTACGTGGTGATTCATCAGCGCATCGCCAGCCGTTTACAATCGCTGCTGGAACACGAGGCCGCCGGGGAGGGCGGCCCGGCCGTGACAGTCTGCGCTCCCAACGACGAAGCCATCGGCAATGCTATCGTGGCGTTCGCTTCCCTATAAAAAGGTGCCAAGGATTACAATCGCGTCATGACAGAACCTACATCCTCCACCCCGCAGGCCGCAGGCGCGGCTCCCGCTTCCAAAAAAGCCGCGCCGGCTGCTTCCGGCGCAGGCAAGGCACCCCGGCGCGGGGGCCTGGTGCTCGCATTCGTCATCGTGCTGCTGTTGGCTGTTGCGCTGGGCGCCGCGGCCTGGTATCAGCACCGGGTCATGGGCACGGCCAACCGGGCGCTGGCCAGCCAGGCGCAGGACAGCGCCGAGGCAGCGCGTCAGGCGGGCGAACAGGCCCGGCAGGCGCTGGCCCTGGGCCGGCAGCAGGCCGAGCGCCTGGCGCAGATGCAGGTTTCGCTGGACGAGGCGCATGAACAACTGCAGGGTCTGGAGCAGGCCTTGCAGATGATGACCGACAGCGGCACCGACATCGCACTGGTCAACGACATGGACCATCTCGTCTCCATCGCCCACCAGCAACTGCTGCTGGGCGGCAATGTCAGCAATGCCATCATTGCCCTCGAAACGGCCCAGGCGCAGCTGGCGCGCGCCAACCGGCCGGCGCTGGCGCCGCTGCAGCAGGCCATCAACGGCGACCTGGATCGCCTGCGCGCCGTCGCCACCGTGGACGTCAACCGGCTTTCCGGCCGGCTGGACGAACTGGGCCGCCTGATCGAGCGCGCGCCCCTGCTGGTTCCGGACGATGCGGTGCCGCAGGTCGATGCCGGGGCCGGGCGCCGCGCCGTGGCGGCCGAGCCCGCGGATGTCCGGCGCGTCGATCCCGACGCATCATGGTGGCGGCGCAGCCTGGCTTCGGCGTCGAACTGGTCGCGGCAGGCCTGGGCCGGCCTGCGCCAGGATCTGGCCAGCTTCATCAGCGTGCGGCGCGTCGACGATGCCTCGGCGCTGCTGTTGTCGCCCGGGCAGGCGGGCCGCCTGCGCGACAACCTGCGCCTGCGGCTCATGACGGCGCAGGTGGCGCTGCTGATGCACCAGCCCGACGTCTGGCGAACCGAGACCGAAGCGGTCGTCCAGCTGCTGCAGGCCCGTTACGACGAAAAATCGGTCGACGGGCGCCATGCGCTGACCCTGGCCCGCCAACTGGCGGATACGTCCATACAGGTAGACCTGCCCACTGTGGCCAACAGCCAGCAGGCCATCCAGGCGCTGCGCGAGGCCAATGCCAAGGCCGCCGCGCAGGACGCCGACCCGGAAGACGGCGAGCAGCCCGATGCGCCTGCCCCGGACGAAGGACACGCCGCCGCGGCCCCCGCGCAGGACACTGAAGGCGCCGAAGGCGGCGGGAACGCCGAAGGCGGACAGGACACCGGGGACGCCCAGGATGCCCAGGGCGGCTCCGCGCCCGCCCAGCCACAGGAATAAGCTATGAGGACATGGTTATGGATGTTCGTGGTGCTGGTGCTGGCAGTCGCGCTGGCCCTGGTGCTGCGCGAGCATGGCGGCAATGTGCTGATCATCGCCCAGCCCTGGCGCATCGAACTTTCGCTGACGCTGGCGGTGCTGCTTGCGCTGGCGGGCTTCGCGGTGCTGTATGTGCTGCTGCGCCTGCTGGCATGGCTGGTCTCCGGGCCCGAGCGCTTTCGGTCCTGGCGCGGCCTGCGCGCCAGCAAAAAAGACAACGAACTGCTTCAGGCGGGCTGGATCTCCGTGCTGGAAGGGCGCTATCCGGACGCTGAGCAGCAGCTGTCCAGGCTGCTGGGCCGCAGCAGGTCGACCGACACCCGGGTGCTGGCCGGCCTGGCGCTGGCGCGGGCTTCGCACCTGCTGGGCGAGTACGTGCGCCGGGACGATGCCCTGGCTGTCGCGCGCCAGGCTGCCGGGGGCAATGTGCGCCTGAAAGAAGCCACGGCCACGGTGGCCGCCGAGATGTACCTGGACCAGAACCGGCCCCAGGACGCGCTGGCTTTGCTGGAGCCGCTGCAGGACGCCGACCCGCGCCATTCCAGCGCCGTGCGCCTCATGCTGCGCGCGCACCGCCAGCTGCACAGCCACCAGCGCGTCTACGAACTGACCCGCCTGCTGCAGCGCCGGGGCGTCATGGACAAGTCCGAAGCCATGCCGCTTATCGAAGCCAGCACGGCCGCGCGCCTGGCCCAGGCGGGCATTGAGGGCTTCAAGCCCATCTGGGGCGACCTGAAGTCCGACGAGAAAACCCTGCCCGACATTGCGCTGGCGGCAGCCGCCGTGCACGAGCGCGCCGGCAATTTCGACGAGGCGGGCAAGATACTGGAGACGGCGCTGAACGTCCGGCTGGAACCGCGCCTGCTGAATGCCTATTCGCAGTGCCCGGCCGAACTCGTGGCGCGGCGATTGGCCAAGGCCGAGGTCTGGCTGAAGGCGCATCCTGACGATTCCGACCTGCTGGCCGCGCTGGGCAATCTGTGCCTGACCGGCCAGCTGTGGGGGCCGGGCGAACGCTATCTGCTGCGCAGCATGCGCATCCGCAGCGATGTGCGCATCCATGCGCTGCTGGGCAATCTGTACGACCGCCTGGGCCGCGAGGCCGATGCCATGAAGCACTGGCGGCTGGCCTCGGGCGTGGCGGGCGTATTGCCCGTGCTGCACATCAGCCGGCTGCTGCCGGCCGCCGACACGCGCGGCGATCCCACCCTGATCGACGTAGAGGCCATGCCGCCGGCCCATCCGCTGGAGCCCGACCCCCTGGCGCCCATGGCCGCCAGCGCCGCCGACTACCTGGACGAGGCGCCGCCTGAGAGCGCCGCGCAGCCGGCAGCGCCCGCCGTGCAGCCGGACGCCGTGCTGGACGAATACTTCGACAGCGCGCCCATTCCGGGCGTCGACATGACCCAGACATCCGACCGGCCGTTCCGCGGCGGCTCGGGCCAGGGCGGCGGCAGCCGCGAAGGCCCCGAGCGCCGGCGGGACTAACGCCGCGCCCCCTGTTTATTGTTCAACTTCAACCAAGGTTGTGAAAGCATGAGTCTAGACCGCGTGCCCGCCGGCGCCAAGCTGCCGGACGAATTCAACGTCATCATCGAGATCCCCATGAACGCGGATCCCGTCAAGTACGAAGTCGACAAAGAAAGCGGGGCGGTGTTCGTCGACCGTTTCATGCTGACGGCCATGCATTATCCGGCCAATTACGGCTATATCCCGCAAACCATCTCGGACGACGGCGACCCGGTCGATGTGCTGGTGGCGGCGCCTTTCCCGATCCAGATCGGCGCGGTCATCCGCTGCCGCGCCATCGGCGTGCTGCAGATGGAAGACGAGGCGGGCGGCGATGCCAAGCTGCTGGCCGTGCCCGTGGACAAGCTGTACCCCCCGTATCGCCACATCCAGCGCCCCGACGACCTGCCCGCCGAAGAGCTGTCCCGCATCCAGCACTTCTTCGAGCACTACAAAGACCTTGAAAAAGGCAAGTGGGTCAAGGTCAAGGGCTGGGACGGCCCCGAGGCCGCCCGCAAGGAAATCCAGGACAGCGCCCGGCGCTACGCCGACTCCGACAAATAGCTTCCCCGCGTTCTGGGTTCGGCACAGTCTTTCCCTTGAAGGAGTTCACTATGCTTATAAATAAAATCGTGGCGTCCTTGCTGATCCTGGGCTGCCTGGCGACGGCGGGCTGCGCCAACACCGTGCGCGGTGCGGGGCAAGACATCTCCGCGGCCGGCCAGGCCGTGCAAAGGTCGGCCGAATAAGCGGCGTCTGCTGCCGCCCCGGGCATCCTGACGCCGTCGCGAATCGGCCCGGTCCGCCGGGCGTGCCGCGCTAGGCCGGCTGGCCCGCGTGGCGTGGCGGGTCGGGCAGCCGGCGCGGCAGTGTCAGTGTCACCCGGGTGCCGTCCGCCAGGGCTTCGATGCGCACCGAGCCGCCCAGCTGGATGGCGCGGCGCCGCATATTCCGCAGGCCCGATCCGCATCCCCGCAAGAATGGCTCGCCATCGTTGTCGATGACGATGACGGCCTGGCCCAGCAGCCCCGCCTTGCCGCTGACGCGGATATGCGCGGCTGGCCCGTGCTTGGCCGCATTGGTAATGGCCTCTTGCACGATGCGCAGCACGTTCAGCGCGTGCGTGGGCGTGACGCCGGATATTTCCGGCAGATGGGCGGTGGACCAGTCCAGCGCGATGCCCATGCGCTTGAGCTGCCGTTCCAGCCGCTCCCGCAGCCCCGACAGCGCGGCGGCCAACTCGCGGTCGCCGATGTCCAGCGAGTGGATGACCGCGCGCAAGTCGTCCAGGGCGTCTCGCGCCGAGCTTTCGATGAAGGGCGAGTGTTCGCGCTCGGCCAGCGCGATGATGGACGCCAGATGGCCGCTGAGCCCATCGTGCAGGTCGGCCGTCAGGCGCTGGCGCTCTTCGCTGCGCACGCGCTGCATGGTTTCGTGCCGTTCCTCTTCATGCAGGCGGGCCAGTTCCTGCTCGCGCTGGGCCAGGCGCTGTTTCAGGTGGGCGTTGGCGCCGTCCAGCCGCAGCAGGCTGATGCCCAGCCGGCGCGCCAGGATCACGGCAATGGCGATGATGATCGCCTGCCGGTAATAAAAGGCGATGTATACCGGGCCGTCCAGCCACATGGCGGCCACCGCGCCGTCGTGCAGCGTGGCCATGCACAGCAGCGCCAGCGGCACCAGCAGCAGCCACGCCTCTTTGACCTTGCCGGCCAGCGCGCCCCATGCGGAAATGGCCAGCGTCGCCAGGGGCGCCAGCACCAATATCGGAGTGCCGATGGCCAGCACGATGGCATAGGGGGACGCCATCCCCGACAGCGCCAGCAGCACGCAGGCGCCCGGCACCGCGGCCGCGCATGCCTTCAGCCAGGGCGGCGGCCGCGAACCGTTGACCAGCAGGGCGATGATCATCAGGATGAAGCCGGTCGCCGTGTTCAGCATGAGGGCATAGGGCAGCAGGCTCGACACGCGCGGCAGCAGGTCGGCCAGCAGGCTGGCGTAGGACAGCAGCGACACCACCAGCAACAGCGACATCCAGCCGAATAGTTCGTCCCGGGGACGGTATATCCACGTGACCAGCACCGCGACGCAAGCCAGCAGTTGCGCCGCCAGCACCATCAGACGCAGATGCTCCAGAAGAAATGTCCGCAGGCGGTAATAGGGCGCCAGCTGGTCGGCGGTGCCGACATACACCTTGGACAGATAGCCCCGTGTCAAGCCCGCGGCCTGCAGCGTGATATGCAGGGCATTGACGCCTTCGAGCAGGTCGTCGGCCGGCAGCGGTGCCAGCATTGTCGAGCCCGAGGTGACGCCGGTCATGAGAGCCTGCGTTCCGCTGTCGGCGATCTGGCGCCCGGCCAGCCAGATGCCGGCGCGCTGCTTGAGGACGGGAATGAACACATACAGCGGCTGGGACGGGCGCTGTTCCAGGCTGAACTCCACGCGGTATTCGGCCTGGCCGCCGCGCTCGCGCCAGGACAGCGGCAGCCGCACGGGGGATGTTTCTTCGCAGCCACTGACGCAGCTGGCCGTGCCGATGGCCAGGGCGCTCTTGGGTTCAGGCAGGTGCAACCATAGCGGCAGGCTGGCGAGAAAGGCAAGCAGCAGGCTCAGCGCAAACCAGGCGATGCGTCGCCCTGCGCTCATATGAGTCCCAGCCGCGTGGCCTCGAATACGGCCTCGGAGCGATTGTGGGCCTCGAGCTTGCGGTAGATGTTCTTGACGTGCACGGGAACCGTCTGGCGCGAGATGCCCAGCTGTTCGGCCAGTTCCGCGTAGGTGAAGCCCTTGGCGATGCCCTGCAGGATTTCGGTTTCGCGGGGTGTCAGGGCCTGTTCCAGGGCGGGGCGGGGCGCGTCGGCCGGCGCGCTGAGGCGGCGCACGATGACGCGCGCGATGGAGGTGGAAATGGGTGAGCGGCCGGCGCGCAATTCGCGGATGGCCTCGAGCAGCTCGAAAGAGTCGGCGTCCTTCAGCAGATAGCCCGCGGCGCCGGCCTCGATGGCTTCGATGACCGTGGCGTCGTCGGCCAGCACGGAAATGACCATGGCTTCCGCAGCCGGATTGAGCCGGCGCAATGTGCGAATGGCTTGTGTGCCGTGCCCGTCCGGCAGGCGCAGGTCGGTGATGAGCAAATCGATGTCCTGGCTGCGCAGGCATGCCAGGGCTTCGGCCAGCGTCGCGCATGCGGCGACCAGGCAGCTGCCCGGCCAGGACGCCAGAATGCGTGTGAACCGGTCGCGCAGGGGCTCGTCGTCTTCGACGAGCAGCACTCGGCATGAGGCATATTGCACATTGTCCGGCCTGTTGGCTTGCATGTCGTCGGCGCCCCGAGTTGATTGAACGGTAGCGACTCTAGCATAGAGGATCACACCGGCCAATACCTGTTTCATGGTATTGGCGATGCCCCCCCGGGTGATTAATCTGCGCGGACTCGAGCGTAGCCGCAATAGCCGTAAACGATGTGGGAATGTCGAAATGAATCTGTATCTCCGCCTGTTGATCATATGGGTGTCCACCGCGTTCCGGCGCAGGCAGCATCCGTTCAAGCCTGTCCTGACGCGCTTTCGCGTGCGGCCATGGGAAATCGACGTTTTCGGGCACATGAACAACGGCCGCTATTTGCAGATCATGGACCTGGCGCGGCTGGACTGGATGCGTCGCTGCGGCGTGGCCGATGCGGCGGTTGCCCACCGCTGGGGCGCGCTGCTGGGCGGACAGCTGATCCGCTTTCGCCGCGGCTTGGGGCCGCTGCAGGCCTACAGCGTGACTACCCGGCTGCTGGGTTGGGACAGCCGATGGTTCTTCATCGAACATCATTTCAAGAACAAACAGGAGCGCACGGTCGCCATCGCCATATCCCGCGCGGCGCTGCGTAAAAAAGGCTGCTGGGTGCCGCCGGACGTCGTGGCCGAGGCCGTCATTCCCGGCACGCCGTCGCCGCAGCTGCCGCCCGTCGTCGTGCAATGGCTGGCGGCCGACGCACAGCTTGAAGGCAAGCCGGGGCCCGAGTCGGCATCCGGTCTGGCCATGGCTGCCTGACCCGAAGCCTTGCGCGCCAGGCCGCGCAATTGAATCCGTCTCGGCATCTGCGAATTGCCGCGGCTTCCCGACCGGTCCACACTGCATGCAGGCACATGGGACGGAGGCGGCAATGCGGGCGGCATATCTCGGGCAGCGCGGTCAGGGCATGACCGAATACATCATCATCGTGGCGCTGGTGGCGGTGGCCGCCATCGCGGTGTACCAACTGTTCGGCCAGGTGCTGCGGTCGCAGACGGCGGCCATGGCAAAAGAGCTTGCCGGCGAAGACGGCTCGGCCCAGTCGCAGGCGGCGCAGGCGGCGGCCGGCGCGGCGGCCGGCCAGACGGCCGCAAAAAGCCTCAAGTCCTTCACCGGCAACGCCGGGGCGGGCCAATGAAGCCGCGGTCCGGCGCCGCGCGTCGCGCGCAAGGCGGCCAGGCGCTGGTGCTGGGCATGCTGCTGGCCGGCCTGGGTGCGCTGGCCATGCTGCGCTATTTCCAGGCGGGGCAGGTCGTGGCCGCCAAGGCCAACCAGCTTCACGCGGCCGACGCGGCGGCCTACAGCGGCGCGCTGGTCCAGGCGCGCGCCCTGAACATGCTTGCCTATCTCAACCGCAGCCAGGTCGCCCACCAGGTGGCCATGGCTCATCTGGTCACGCTGGGCACCTGGGCCATGCTGGGCGGCACGCAGGCACAACAGGCAGCCACGGGCAATCCACCCGTTTATCTCATCGCCATGCTGTTCGGGGCCGGCCACGGCGCAGCCTACGCCGCGTCGCTGGGCGCGGCCGGGCTGCAGCAACTGGCCCAGGGCGCGCTTGCGCGGGCACATGCCGCGCATGACCGCATCGTGCACCAAGTGCTGCGGGCCGCCCAGACCGACATCGCGCACGGCGTTCCCGATGCGCGCATGGCGGCCATGCGCCAGGTGCTGGCGCAGCATTACGGCGACACAGACTTCACCCTGGCGGTCACGCACGACAACTGGGCCGGCCAGTTGGGCCTGCATGCGCCGTCCGAGGCCTTGCTGCCTTTCGTGCGGCAAGTGGCCGGGCGTTTCGGCTTTCTGGCGCCGCGCAACCATACGGCGCGCAATCCCTGGCCCGTGCAGGCCCGCTGCCCCGCGCGCCGCCACGAGCTGCGCCGGCGCGGCGCCACGCAGCTGGACGGCGCGGGCGTATGGCAGTCCATCGACACGCAGTCCTTCCATGCCTTGCGCTCCAATCGCTGGCTGGGCTGCTACTACCGCGAATACGCAATGGGGTATGGGTGGATTCCCACCGCGCGCAGCCAGCAGGCGCAGGGCCCTTATGTCGAAGACCCGCCGGACGACTTTTCCGCACAGGACTTCTGGCGCTGGGTCCGCGAGGCCACCAACTGGGACATCATCGGCGGCGATGCCAACCCCCTGGCCAATTCCAGGGCGGTGGCCGCACGGCTGCGCTGGCCGTCCGGCGGCATCCCCAGCCACATGGACATCGCGGCCGGCGCGACGCTTCCCATGCGCTTCGGTGTCGAACTCCGCAGGGCGGGCCCGCAAGGCTTGCGGGTGGCCGCCCGCGCGGCGGCCGAAACCTTCTTCCAGCGCCCCGAACCGCGTGCCGACGGCCTGGCCGAGCAGGCCAACCTGTTCCATCCCTATTGGCAGGCGCGGCTCGCAAAGGACGCCGCAGCAGCCGTGCCGGCGGGGCAGCCATGAAGACGCGCGCCGTGCTCCTTTCGCGGCCCGGCCATGCCCGGCGTTGGCCCGCGCCAGTTCTGTGCGGCGGGCAGGCGCTGGCCGAGGCCCTGCTGGCAATGCTGGCGCTGCTGTCCCTGTGGGTGGGCGCGGCCTGGCTGGCGCGCTACCAGGACATTGCGCTGCAGGCGTCCCACGCCAGCCGGTTCGCGGCATTCGCCGTCACCAGGCATGCCGATGCGCGTCCGCTGGACGACATCCACCGGCATTTCTTTTCCGGGCCGGGGCATCGGTGGGCGGACAGGCGCGGCAGGCAGATACTGCAGCCAGGCCGTCCCGAAGTGCGCCTGCATGTCGACCGCCATGCCCATCTGGGGCCGCAGGCGCAACCCGGGGCATTGAATTCCCAAGCGCTAGCGCTGCGCCCGCAATGGCAGATCGAGGACGCCGGCATAGTCACGGCCGCGGTGGCCGTGTCGGCGCGGGGCGGGACCGACGCGTCCCATGCCGCTTCCTTTATGTCGGGTTTGCGGGATTTCGACCTGGCTTATCCACGCCTGTCGCGCCATACCGCCATACTGGCCGGCGCCGGTCATGCCGGAGGCGATGTCCAGGCCCAGCAGCGCGTGGCGTCGGCGCCCCAGGCCTGGCGGGAGGCCGCACAGGCGTCACAGTCCGCGGGCCGCCAGGCGGCCCCGGTCATGGGCCGCGTGGACCATGGCTGGGGGCGTCCGCCGCCGGACTTCGACTGGCTGGCTCCATGGACAGGGGCGGTGCCCCCGCAGCATCTTTCATCCTACGGAGACATGCCATGAGGCCATCGCTTTTCATGCGTGAACATGTCAGGGCCGGCGCGCCGGCAAGCCATTGTCCGCGCCGCCGCGCGGCGCACCTTGCGGCCGCCGTCGTGCTGGCCTGCGCCTCGGGCGGCCAATCCTGGGCGGCACAGCCCGAAGGCCCGGGCTATCCGCAAATGCACATGCCTGGCTTCCAGTGGTCCGGGCAACTGGAAATGCGGCTTGCCGGGCTGCCTCTGCATGTGCGCAGTTTCGTGGCCAGCACGCCGCTGGGCGAGGCCGCTGCGGCCATGGCGCGGCATGCCGACCGGTTCCAGCGCGTCACCACCATCCCCGGGCGCATCATGCTGTCGGGCACCTACCGCGGCTGGCATTGGGTGGCCGAACTCCACGCGGCCGGGCAGGGCGTCAGCGGGCTGGTGTCCGCGCTGCCCCTGTCCCAGGGTGCGCAGCCGCATTCGGCCGGCGCGCCGCTGTCCTGGCTGCACCAGAAGGCCGGCCTGCTATTCAGCCAGCAGTCGGCGCTCCAGGCGCAGGCCGGCCGGCGTGACGGCTGGTTTGCATCCCCGCCGGCGCGGGCCCCGCGCATAGCGCAGTTCATATACAGCGCGGCCATGCCTTCGTCGGCGCTTCTGGAAATGGCCGTCCAGGGCATGCAGGGCGCGGGCTGGCAGCGCGAGTCTTTTCTTGGGCTGCCGTCATTCCATTCGTGGCGCCGCAAGGCCGAGCGCCTCGTCCTGGTGCCATCCGAAGGCGCTGAGGCGGGGCAGGGCGCGTTGCTGGTCCACCATGTCGCGCCTTATGCGGGGCGGCCATGATGCGCATGCCTCTGTACCCGCGCACCCTGGCCATGCTGTGCGTGGCACTGGCCGCCGGCCTTTGCGCCGCCTGGGCGGCGCGCCAGCATATCCAGGGCCGCATCCGCCAGATCGAAGACCAGGCGCGCGTCCAGACCGTGCCGCGCATCGTCGCCGCCCGCGACCTCGCCGCCGGCACGCGGCTGGATGCCGAGCAGATCGCCGTGCGCCATTTTCCCGCCGGCCTGGCAGCCAGCGACAGCATCGCACCGGAACATCATGGGCAGCTAGTGGGGCGCATATTGCTCGCGCCCTTGCGCGCGGGCGATGCCATCCTGCCGGTGCATGCGGCGGCGCTGGCCGGTCCCGAGCCTTTTTCGGAGCGGCTGGGCGAAGGCAGGCGCGCCATCACCATGCCGGTCGACGCGATCAACTCCGCCTCGGGGCTGCTGCAGCCCGGCGACCTCATCGACCTGTATGTGTCGTTCGACCATCAGCGCAAGCGCATCACCGCGCCGCTGCTGCAGGGCGTGCTGGTGCTGGCCACCGGGACCTCCACTCAGGCAGGCGAAGAACCGGGGCTGCAGGCCGGCTATGCCACCGTTACGCTGGATACCTCTCCCGAGGACGCCATCAAGCTCGTGGCCGCCCGGCAGGGCGGCGCCCTTACCGCCGTACTACGCCGCCCCGACGACAGCCGGTCCACGCAAAAGGCGGCGCGAGGAGACCTGGCCAGCCTGCTGGGCGTGCCCGGCTCCCAGCCGGCGGCGCCTGCGCCCCGGCCAGCGCCGGTCATCTACGGTGACAGGCCCGTCGCCGCCTTGGCAGGCATGACGCCGGCCAAGACGCCGCAGCAAAGCAATGGCCTGTTCGACCTGCCTTACATGCCCGAGCTCGTCAGCGCATGGATGGCGGCAAGCGAACGGGCTGCCTCGGCAGGACCGGAGGCGCAGGCCGGGGCAGGCCCGACCGGCATATTCAAGGCGGCCCCATGAGCCGGGCACGGTTCGCGTGGCTGCGTCGGGCCTTGCCCGCTTCGGCTATCATGGCCGGCCGGTTCGCGCTGTGCGCGGCGGCAGCGGCCAGGGCGGGGCAGCCGGCGTGGGCGCAGGACACGCAGCTGAAGCTGCAGGTGGGCGAGGTCAAAGTGCTGGCCATTCCCGGCGTGGCGCGCGTGGCGGTGGGCGATGGCCAGATCCTGAACGCCGTCACGACCGAAGAAAAAGAAGTCATCGTCTTCGCGCGCAGAGAAGGCGCCACCGCGTTGCAGATATGGTCCGGCGACGGACGCCGGCACCATTACCAGGTCGATGTGGCGCCACAGGGCGCGCGCCAGGTGCAGCAGGAATTGCGCAATGTGCTCGAACGCATACCCAATGCGCGCATATCTTCGGTCGGGGACAAGCTTGTCATCGAGGGCGACGACTTGTCCGACGGCGACCGCGAGCGGGTCGCCGAGCTGGGCAAGCGTTATCCGCAACTGCTCGACTTCACCAGCCAGGTGGGCTGGGACAGCATGGTGCTGCTCGATGTCCAGGTCGTCGAAGTGCCGCGGTCACAGCTGCAGGAACTGGGCGTGCGCTGGAATACCGAGTCCGAGGGCGGGTTCACCGCGGGGCTGGCCTGGGACGGCGGCACGCGGCGGTGGGAACAGCGTCCCGGCACATCGGGCGGCGAGCCTTCGCCCATGCCGATTACGCTGCCGGCTGCCGCGGCGGCCGGCTATTTCGGTGTCAATGCCTTGCTGTCGGCGCGCATCAATGCCATGGCGCAGACCGGCGCGGCCGTCGTGCTGGCCCAGCCGCAGCTGCTGGCGCGCAGCGGGGCGACGGCGGAATTCCTGGCGGGCGGCGAAGTGCCATACTCCACCGTCGACGCCAACGGCAATACCAATACTGCTTTCAAGCCTTATGGCGTGTCGCTGCGCATCACGCCCCGTATCGAACGCAGCGGCGCCGTGCGTTCGCGCATCGAAGTCGAGGTCAGCTCCATCGACAGCGCCTTGTCGGTGCCCAACGGCCCGTCGCTGAAGACCAGGCGCGCCGCCACCGAGTTCAATGTGCGGTCGGGCCAGACCCTGGTGCTGGCGGGCTTTCTGTCTCGCGAGCAGGCCCGCAACGTCAGCAAGCTGCCCGCATTGGGCGACCTTCCCCTGCTGGGCCCGTTGTTCAAGTCCACGCGCTTCCAGCACAGCGAGACCGAGCTGGCCATATTCGTGACGCCCGTGGTGGTGTCGCCGGAACATCCCGACCTGATGCGCCGCGTGGCAAGGGCGGGGGACATCCTGCGCGACACCTTCAAGGCGGAAGAAGCCATCAATCTGCCCGTGCGCGCCAACACCGGCCTGCCCCCGCCCGTGCGGCCCGACGGGCGGCAGGGCTGGGACCCCCGCCAGGGGCCGGGGTCCCAGTGGGAGCCGCGTGCGCCGGGCGCCGGCCCGCCCGGATCCGGCCAGGCCGCGTCCGGCGCGCGAGCCGGAACCAACCAATACGATTTCAAGGAGTAGGCCATGCTGGACCTGGAACTGCGCTATGAAGACGGAACGACGGCCTGCCGGCAGGTCAGCCTGCCGCTGGAGATCGGCCGTTCGCCGCAATGCGGGCTGCGGCTCGCGGCATGGCGGGTGGCCAAGCGGCACGCGCGCATCGAGCGGCGTCCCGACGGGGCCTTCATCGACGATTTCGGATCGCTGGGCGGCACCCTGGTCAATGGCAGGCGCATTTCGCAGTATGGCCCTTTGTTGATGGGCGATGAAGTCATCATAGGGCCGTGCCTGATTCGCGTGCGCGCCGCGCCGCAGCCCTTGCCTGCGCAGCAGCCATCGTTGCCGCAGGACGCGTCGCCGCAGTCCGGCTTGCCGGCGCCGGCCGCGGGTTCCTCCGGCGTTCCGGCCCCGTCGCCTGAATCCGCCCAAGCGCAAGGCCGCGCGATTGGCGACGCGCACGCCAGTGCGGTGGATGCCTGCGAGCGCCTGGCCCTTGCCGCGGCCGCCACACAGGAAGCGCAGGACGGCGAGCTGGGCGTGCTGCTGCAGCACAGGCGGCGTCTGCACAAAGCCTTGCTGAAGGCGCTGGACTTGCGGCGCCGCGACGTTGCCGCCCTGAGCGACGCCGCGCTGCGGGCCGAGGCGCAGGCAGTGCTGGGCGACATCGTGCACAACGACCCGCAATTGCCGGCGTCGGTAAACCGCCAGGCCCTGTTGCTGGACGTCGTCAACGAAGCAGTGGGGCTGGGGCCGCTGGAGCCTCTGCTTGCCGATGCGTCCATCAGCGAAATCATGGTGAACCGGCACGATGAAATCTTCATCGAGAGCCAGGGCAGGCTGCGCCGCCATCCCTCGGGCTTCAGCAGCGAACAGGCGGTGCTGGGCGTAATAGAGCGCATCGTCTCGCCCTTGGGCCGCCGCATCGATGAAAGCTCGCCCATGGTGGATGCCCGCCTGCGCGACGGCTCGCGCGTCAATGCGGTGATTCCGCCCATCGCATTGCGCGGCGCCAGCCTGACCATTCGCAAGTTTCCGCAGCACCGTCCCTCCATGGACGACTTGCTGCGGGTGGAGGCGCTGGACGTGTGCATGCGCGACTTTCTTCAGGCTTGCGTGGCAGGGCGCAAGAACATCATCGTCTCCGGCGGAACGGGCTCGGGCAAGACGACGCTGCTTAATGTGCTGTCCAATTGCATTCCGGAAGGCGAACGCATCGTCACCATCGAGGACGCGGCCGAACTCCGGCTGAATCACCGCCACCTCGTCACATTGGAGGCCCGCCCGCCCAACCTGGAAGGCCGGGGCAGGGTCGAGATCCGCGACCTGGTGCGCAACGCCCTGCGCATGAGACCGGACCGCATCGTGGTGGGTGAATGCCGGGGCGGCGAAGCCTTCGATATGCTGGCGGCCATGAACACCGGCCACGAAGGCTCTCTGACCACCTTGCACGCCAACAGCCCGCGCGACGCACTGGCGCGCCTCGAGACCATGATACTGATGGCCGGCATGGACCTGCCCCTGGCGGCGGTGCGCGAGCACATTGCTTCCAGCATCGACCTGCTGGTGCAGCAAGTGCGCGCCGGCGACGGAAAGCGCTTCATCAGCGCCATCGTCGAGGTCACCGGCATGGAAAGCGGCCGCATACAGCTGCAGCCGCTGTTTGCCTACCAGGCGGGGCCGCCCGCGGCTTTCGCGGGCTGCGGCGTGATGCCCGATTTCGCCGCCCGCGACGACGGCGGGGTGTTCGGGCAGATGGACCCGGGCCTCTTCAGCCAACGCACGGTGCTGGGGCGCGGCAGTGCCAGCCTGTGTCCGGCGCAGGCTTCATGATCGTCCTGGCCGCCTTTGGTACGCTGGTCCTGGCCGGCGTGCTGGCCTGGTTTGCACAAGGCTGGCTGGCCGCCGGCTTGCGCCGCTACCGGACCGTCTTCACCGATGCCGCGCAGAGCCGCCTGGGCGAGTTCTTTCTGTTCGTCGATCCTGCCCAGCTATGGGTGGCCAATCTGCTGCTGTGCGCCGCCACGCTGATGGCGGTGTATGCCGCCACCGGCCTGCCATGGGCGGGCGCGGCCGCCGCGGCGCTGGCCGCCGCCGCGCCGCGCTGGGCCATCGGCCGCATGCGGCGCAACCGGCGGCGGCGCTTTGACGAGCAACTGCCCGACCTGCTGCTGTCGCTGGCCGGCGCCTTGCGGGCGGGCTCGGGGCTGCAGGCGGCGCTGCGCCACATCGTGGCGCAGTCGCCCGCGCCGCTGTCGCAGGAATTCGGCCTGATGCTGCGTGAGCAGCGCATGGGGCTGGGCTTCGAGCAGGCGCTGGCGCAACTGTACCGGCGCATGCCCAGCGAGGGCGTCGGCCTGGTGGCGGCCTCGCTGAACGTCGCCGCGCACAGCGGCGGCAACCTGGCCGAAACACTGGAGCGCATCGCCGCCACCTTGCGTGCGCGCCAGCACCTGCTTGGCCGCGTGCGCGCCCTGACTTCGCAGGGCCGGCTGCAAGCCTGGGTAATGGCTTGTCTGCCCATTCTGCTGGCGGGGGTGCTGGACCGCCTGGACCCCGAGGCCATGGCCCTGCTGTGGCGCCACCCGGCGGGCTGGGCGGTGCTGGCCGTCATCGCGGTGCTGGAGACGGCCGGCATATTGTTCATACGCCGCATCGTCGATATCCAGGTGTAGGAATTGTCGACATCGAGCTGGGCGTAAATACACTGAAGGAGTAAAGACCGCAGAGCGGCGGCGGGCAGTAAGCGGTCCACAAGGAGGACGCCATGTTTTTCTGGCTTAGCTGCGGGTTGGCCGGCCTTTCACTGTGCGCGCTGGCCTGGGCGCTGGGCGGTCCGGCAGGCCGCGCGGGCCGCGCGCCAGGGCATATGGACAGCCGGTTTCTCAGGCTGGCCTGGCCCTGGGTCCAGGCGTGCGCAGTCGTCTGCGCGCCCTTCATATCGTGGCGCCTGCGCCAGCGGCTGCAGCGCCGCATGCAGGTGGCGGGTCTGGATGCCGGCTGGAAAATCGAGCAGGTCGTGGCTTTGCAACTGGTGGCCGGGATATCGCTGGGCGGCGCGGCGGCCGTGGCGGGCTGGCTGTACTTTACCCTCGATGCGGCGCAGGGCCTGGCCGCCGCCTGCCTGGCCGGCGCGGCCGGCTGCTGGTGGCCGCGGCGCTGGCTTGCGGGCCTGGCGGCGGCGCGTCAGCGGGCCATGTTGCGCGAATATCCCTTCATGTTGGACATGGCCACGCTGTGTGTGGAAGCGGGCCTTAGCCTGCAGGGCGCGTTGCAGCAGGCGGCCCAGTACGGCCCGCCTGGCCCGCTGCGGGATGCGCTGCGCCATGCCCTGGCCGACATGCGGGCGGGCGCGGCGCGCCACGACGCCTTGGGCAGGCTGGCGCAGGACAGCGGCCTGGCGGCGCTGCGGCAACTGGCCACGGTGCTGGCCCAGGCCGACCAACTTGGCATGAGCCTGGGGCCGCTGCTGCGGGCGCTGTCCGAGCAATACCGCAACGAACGCTTTCTGCGCGCCGAACAGTTGGCGCTGCAGGCGCCGGTAAAAATGCTGTTTCCCATGGTCTGCTGCATTTTTCCCTGCACTTTCCTGGTGATCGGTTTTCCCGTCGTCATCCGGCTGATGGAGGCGGCGTCATGATGGCCGGGCGGCAAAGTCCGGCTCGACGGTTCGCCGCCGCGCCGCGCGGCGCTCCGGTGCGCGGCCTCGGGCGGCATGGAAGGCCGGCCAGGCCTTGCATGCGCCGGGCCCGATGTGGCAACGCCTTGCGCAAACGCATGGAAAATCGTCTGCGCCTGCGCGTCGCGGCCGGCTGGGTCCAGCGGCTGCGGGGCTTGCTGGGCGGGCCGCCGCTGCGCCCGCACGAAGGGCTGTGGCTGGTTCCATGCCGCGCCGTGCATACCTTCGGCATGCGCCGGACCATCGACGTGGTGTTTCTGGATGGCCGGGGCAGGGCGCTGAAGACGGCAGTGCGGCTGCGGCCCAACCGCATTGCCCTGTGCATCAGTGCGCACTCTGTGGTCGAGCTGCCCGGCGGCTATTGCCGGCGCCATCCCGGCTATGCGGCGGCCATTCTGCGCGCGCTGGCGCGGCGGTAGAATGGGGTTTTGAAGCAAGCCGGCACGGCCGCAGCCTTTTTCAATGAACAAAGCTTTTGTAAAAGAATCGGACGACGACAGCGACGACGACCTCGGCCCCGAGGCCGTCCGCCTGCCGCAGGGCGCCAAAAACTACATGACCACACAGGGCTACAAGCGCCTGCGCGCCGAACTGGCCCGTCTCGTCAACGAAGAGCGGCCATCCGTGGTGCAGGTGGTGTCGTGGGCGGCCTCCAATGGCGACCGTTCCGAGAATGGCGACTATCTGTACGGCAAGAAGCGGCTGCGCGAAATCGACCGGCGCATCCGCTTCCTGACCAAACGGCTGGAAGCCGCCGAGGTGGTCGACCCGTCGCAGCAGCCGAACAAAGACCAAGTGTTCTTTGGCGCCACGGTCGTCTATTCGGACAAGGCGGGCGAAGAGTTTTGCGTCACCATCGTCGGGGTCGACGAAGCCGAACCGCTGCATGGGCGCATCAGTTGGGTGTCGCCCGTGGCCCGCGCCTTGATCAAGGCCCGCGAAGGCGACACGGTCACCCTGCGCACGCCCGGGGGCGTGGACGAGCTGGACATCCTGGAAGTGCGCTACCCCGAGCCGGAGGGCGCTTAACCCGCTAAAATGTGGGTCTTCTATCCTCTCCGCTTTCTTCGCATCGTGACTTCCATCCAGCATTTCCCCGGTTCCCCAGTCCTGTCGCCCTTTCGCCGCGAGCGGCTGCTGGGGCAGTTTGCGCAGCTGGGCCTGCCAGTGGCCGACATACAGGGCTGGTACGAGCACTATGTCTGGCTGGATGGGCCGCTGGACGACGGTCAGCAGTCGCGCCTGGCGGCCCTGCTGGACTACGGCCAGGGCGAAGGCGGCGGCAAAGACGAAAAACACACGCTGGTGCTGCGCGTGTTCCCCCGCCTGGGCACGGTGTCGCCGTGGGCCAGCAAGGCCACCGACATCGCGCGCAACTGCGGCCTGGCGCTGGTGCGCCGCATCGAGCGCGGCGTGCTTTACCGCGTCAAGCCCTCGCGCGGGCTGCTGGGCGCGCAGAACATCAGCCCCGGCCAACTGGAGCAGATCGCGGCCTGCCTGCACGACCGCATGACCGAAACCGTGTTCGACGCCGGATTCGACGGCGAGGCGCTGTTCGCCTCGCTGCCCGGCAAGCCCATCCAGACCATGGACGTCATGGGCCAGGGCAGGGCGGCGCTGGACGAGGCCAACCGCAAGCTGGGCCTGGCCCTGTCCGAGGACGAAATCGAATACCTGGACGAGGCTTTCCGCCAGTTGGGGCGCAACCCCACCGACGTCGAGCTGATGATGTTCGCGCAGGCCAACAGCGAACATTGCCGCCATAAAATCTTCAACGCCCGCTGGGTGATCGACGGCGCCGAGCAGCCCGAGACGCTGTTCGGCATGATACGGGCCACGCACGCCGCCCAGCCCGAGGGCACCATCGTGGCCTATTCGGACAACGCCGCCATCATGGCCGGCGGCCCGGCGCGACAGTTCTATGCGGGGCAGGGCGATGCCGCGGGGGACACGCTTTACCGCGGCCACGACGCCGTCGTGCACACCCTGATGAAGGTCGAAACGCACAACCACCCCACGGCCATCGCGCCGTTTCCCGGCGCCGCCACCGGCGCGGGCGGCGAGATCCGCGACGAAGGCGCGACGGGGCGCGGCTCCAAGCCAAAGGCGGGCCTGACGGGCTTCACGGTTTCGCACCTGCGGTTTCCCGACGCGCCCGAGCCCTGGGAAAGCGACGCCCACGGCCTGCCGGACCGCATCGCCACGCCGCTGGACATCATGACAGAAGGCCCCATCGGCGGGGCGGCGTTCAACAATGAATTCGGCCGGCCCAATCTGCTGGGCTACTTTCGCAGCTTCGAACAGACGGCGGGCGGCACGCGCTGGGGCTATCACAAGCCCATCATGATCGCCGGCGGCCTGGGCGCCATCGACGCGCGCTTGACACACAAAGACCCCATCCCCCCCGGCGCGCTGCTGATCCAGCTGGGCGGGCCGGGCATGCGCATCGGCATGGGCGGGGGCGCGGCCTCCAGCATGAGCGTGGGCGCCAACACCGCCGAACTGGATTTCGATTCCGTCCAGCGCGGCAACCCGGAAATCCAGCGCCGCGCGCAAGAGGTCATCGACCGCTGCTGGCAGCAGGGCGAAGGCAATCCGGTGCTGGCCATCCATGACGTGGGCGCGGGCGGACTGTCCAACGCCTTCCCCGAACTGGTCAACGACGCGAATCGGGGCGCGGTGTTCGAACTGCGCCAGGTGCATCTGGAAGAGTCCGGCATGTCCGCCGCCGAAATCTGGAGCAACGAGGCGCAAGAGCGCTATGTGCTGGCCATCCTGCCCGAAGACCTGTCGCGCTTCGCCGCCATTGCCGAACGCGAACGCTGCCCCTACGCGGTGGTGGGCGTGGCGACCGAAGAGCGTCAGCTGCGCGTGACCCACGGCGAAGGCCTGCCGGGCCATGCCGGCGGGGCGCAAGGCGCGACCGAGGCCGCGCAAGACGGACCGCGCCCCGTCGACGTGCCCATCGACGTCATCCTGGGCAAGCCGCCGCGCATGCTGCGCGACGTCCAGCGCCTGCCCGGCGTGCGCCAGCCGCTGGACCTGGCCGGCCTGCCGCTGGACGAGGCCATCGGCCGCGTACTGCGCCACCCCACGGTGGCCAACAAGACTTTCCTCATCACCATCGGCGACCGCACGGTGGGCGGCCTGAGCAGCCGGGACCAGATGGTCGGCCCCTGGCAGGTGCCGGTGGCCGACTGCGCCGTCACCCTGGCCGATTTCGAAGGCGTGCGGGGCGAGGCCATGGCCATGGGCGAGCGCACGCCGCTGGCCATGGTGGACGCGGCGGCTTCGGGCCGCATGGCGGTGGCCGAGGCCCTGACCAACCTGGCCGCCGCCGACGTGCGCAGCCTGAAAGACATCAAGCTGTCGGCCAACTGGATGGCCGCCTGCGGCGCGACCGGCCAGGACGCCGCGCTGTACGACACGGTCAGCGCGGTCAGTGTCTGGTGCCGGCAGCTGGGCCTGTCCATTCCCGTCGGCAAAGATTCTCTTTCCATGCGCACCGCCTGGCAGGCCGAGGACGGCCGGCGCGAGGTGGTGTCCCCCGTCTCCCTCATCGTCACGGCGTTCGCGCCGGTATCCGACGTGCGCGCCACGCTGACGCCGCAGCTGCGCACCGACGCCGGCGATACCGTGCTCATCCTCATCGACCTGGGCCTTGGGCGCCAGCGCCTGGGCGGCTCAGTGCTGGCACAGGTGTTCAACCAGGCGGGCGACGCGGTGCCCGACATGGACGACGCCGGGCTGCTGGCGGCTTTCTTCGCCGTCGTGCGCCAGCTGGCGCAGGCGGGCAGCATACTGGCCTATCACGACCGCTCCGACGGGGGCCTGCTGGCCACCGTGTGCGAAATGGCGTTCGCCGGCAGGGTGGGCGTGTCGCTCAACCTGGACATGCTGACCATAGACCCGCATGCCGCCGACTGGGGCGACTACAAGATCCGCCCCGAACAGGTGGCGGTGCAGCGCGACGAGATCACGCTCAAGGCCTTGTTCGCCGAAGAGGCGGGCGCCGTCATCCAGGTGCCGCTGGCGCGGCGCGACGAGGTCATGCGGCAGTTGCGCGAGGCCGGCCTGTCGGCGCATTCGCACGTGGTGGGCGGCCTGAACAAGCAGGACGAGATACAGGTGTTCCGGGACGGCAAGTGCGTGTACCAGCAGGCCCGCGCCGAACTGGGCCGGCAATGGAGCGAGGTCAGCCGGCGCATCATGGCCAGGCGCGACAATCCCGCCTGCGCCCAGGCCGAGTTCGATGTCTGGGGCAATGCCGACGACCCGGGCTTTACGCCTGTGGTGGGCTTCGACCCCCAGGAAGATATCGCGGCGCCTTATATCGCCACCGGCCATCGTCCGCGCGTCGCCATCCTGCGCGAGCAGGGCTGCAACAGCCAGGTCGAAATGGCCTGGGCGTTCGACAAGGCCGGCTTCGAGGCCTGGGACGTGCACATGACCGACCTGCTGTCGGGCCGCATCCGGCTGGACGATGTGCAGGGCATGGTGGCGGTGGGCGGCTTCAGCTATGGGGACGTGCTGGGCGCGGGCGAAGGCTGGGCGCGCACCATACGCTTCAACACGCAGCTGGCCGACCAGTTCGCGGCTTATTTCGCGCGGCCCGACACCTTTGCGCTGGGTGTCTGCAACGGCTGCCAGATGATGGCGGCGCTGGCCGGCATGATTCCCGGCGCCGAACATTGGCCGCGCTTCACGCGCAACATTTCCGAAAAGTACGAGGCGCGCCTTTCCATGGTGGAAGTAGCCGACTCGCCCTCGCTGTTCTTCAAGGGCATGGCGGGCGCGCGCGTGCCCATCGCCGTGGCGCACGGCGAAGGCTATGCCAATTTCCAGGCCCAGGGCGACCCTGCGGCCGTGCAGGGCGCGCTGTATTACGTCGACAACCTGGGCGGGCGCACGCAAACCTATCCCTACAACCCCAACGGCAGCCCCGGCGGGCTGACCGGCGTCACGACGGCGGACGGCCGCTTCACCGCCATGATGCCGCACCCCGAGCGCGTGACGCGCAACGTCATGATGTCGTGGGCGCCGCAGCGCTGGGGCGACCGGGACACCGGCGGGGACGCCAGCCCCTGGCTGCGCCTGTTCCGCAATGCGCGGGTCTGGCTGGGATAAGCGTATAATCTCGCTTTGTGCATGGAGTTATTGAATGCGGCTCATCAAAAAAGCACTGACCTTCGACGATGTGTTGTTGGTCCCCGCCTACTCCGAGGTCTTGCCTCGCGACACTTCCCTGGCCACACAGTTCACGCGCGACATCACGCTCAACATCCCGCTGGTGTCGGCGGCCATGGACACCGTCACCGAGGCGCGCCTGGCCATCGCCATGGCGCAAGAGGGCGGTATCGGCATCATCCACAAGAATCTCAGCGCCGACGAGCAGGCCCGCGAAGTGGCGCGCGTCAAGCGGCACGAATTCGGCATCGTCATCGACCCGGTCACCGTCACGCCCACCATGAAGGTGCGCGACGCCATCGCCCTGCAGCGCCAGCACGGCATTTCGGGCCTTCCCGTGGTCGAGGCCGGCAAGCTGGTGGGCATCGTCACCAACCGCGACCTGCGCTTCGAAGACCGCCTGGACGTCCCGCTGCGCGACATCATGACGCCGCAGGAACGCCTGATCACCATGCACGAGGGCGCCACCCTTGACGAAGCCCAGGCGCTGATGCACAAGCACCGCCTCGAGCGCGTGCTGATCGTCAACGACAAATTCCAGCTGCGTGGCCTGGCCACCGTCAAGGACATCGTCAAGAACACCGAACATCCCAATGCTTCCAAGGACAGCCAGGGCCAGTTGCGCGTGGGCGCGGCCGTGGGCGTGGGCGAAGGCACCGACGAGCGCGTCGAGAAACTGGCCAACGCCGGCGTGGACGTCATCGTGGTCGATACGGCGCACGGCCATTCCGCGGGTGTGCTGGAGCGCGTGCGCTGGGTCAAGAAAAACTACCCCAAGATACAGGTCGTGGGCGGCAACATCGCCACCGCGTCGGCCGCCAGGGCGCTGGTGGACGCGGGCGCGGACTGCGTCAAGGTGGGCATCGGCCCCGGCTCCATCTGCACCACCCGTATCGTGGCCGGCGTGGGCGTGCCGCAGATCACCGCCATTGCCGACGTCGCCAAGGCGCTGGAAGGCACGGGCGTGCCGCTCATCGCCGATGGCGGCATCCGCTATTCGGGCGACGTGGCCAAGGCCCTGGCGGCCGGCGCCTTCACCTGCATGATGGGCGGCATGTTCGCCGGCACCGAAGAGTCCCCCGGCGAGGTCGTGCTGTTCCAGGGCCGCTCGTACAAGTCGTATCGCGGCATGGGCAGCGTGGGCGCCATGAGCGACGGATCGGCCGACCGCTACTTCCAGGACCCCTCCAACAATGTCGACAAGCTGGTCCCCGAGGGCATCGAAGGCCGCGTGCCCTACAAGGGCAGCGTCATTGCCATCATCTACCAGCTGGTGGGCGGCATACGCGCCTCCATGGGTTATTGCGGCTGCGCCACCATCGAGCAGATGCGCACCCGCGCCGAATTCGTCGAGATCACCTCGGCGGGCGTGCGCGAATCCCACGTGCACGACGTGCAGATCACCAAGGAAGCCCCCAACTACCGGGCTGACTGATCGAACCGCGCGGCCCGGCGGCGGTTCGCTTCAATATTTATAGCTGAGCGTGGCCATGACGTTGCGCGGCGCGCCCCACGCGCCCTGGCTGTAGAAGCCGATCTGGTTGTAGTACTTCTTGTCAAACAGATTGTTCACGTTGACCTGCAGCGACAGGTTGGAATTGAAGCGGTAGCGCGCCATCAGGTCGACCAGGGCGTAGGATTCCTGCGAGACTTCTTCTTCGCCGTTGGGGCCGCTGGCCAGGGTGTAGACCCGGCTCTGCCAGTTGACGCCGCCGCCCACGGTCAGGCGATGCCATGCGCCGGGCAGGCGGTAGGTGGTGAAAAGCCGCAGCAGGGTGCGGGGCTGGTCGGTCTGCACCGGGGCCCCGTCGCTGTCCTTGGCAGTCCAGTGCGACAGGCCGGCGATGATATGCCAGCCGGGCGAGGGCTCGCCCGACAGTTCCAGGTCGTAGCCCCGACTTTTTGTGCCCTGGGCGGCGTAATAGGCCTGGTCGGGCGTACCCGGCACGACGTGGCCCACGTCCGGCTGGGCCAGGTTGTCCTGGCGTATCTCGAACACGGCCGCGCTGGCATTGAGCTTGCCGTTCAGGAATTCTCCCTTCAGGCCGGCCTCGTAGCTGTCGCCTTCCAGCGGGTCGAGCCAGCCGCCGCTGCGGTCCTGGTAGCTTTGCGGGTTGAAGATGCTGGTATAGCTGACATAGGCCGTCAGGTTGTCGTTCAGGTCGTACAGCAGGCCGGCATAAGGCGTGAAGGCGTTCTTGCGGAACTGGGCCGGGGTGCCGCCCGCCCAGCCGACGGCGTCGGTTTCCCACTGGCTGTAGCGGCCGCCGACAATGAGCTTCAGCGGGTCGGCCAGCGACAGGCGGGCGGCGGCGTACACGCCCTGCTGGCGGGTGGAGTGATACGTGGCCCGCGTGGGCAGGTCGCCCCACACCGGTTCGGGGTAAGAGCCGTCCCATTGCAGGAAGTTGCCCACGTTGTCGATGTTCTGGGCGCTGCGCGAATTGAAGTCCGACACCTGGCGGCTGGCGCTCAGGCCCACCACCAGTTCGTGCTCGCGCCCGAACAGCTGGAAGGGGCCAGAGGCTTTGATGTCCCCGCTGGTCTGGCGGCGGTCGCCGAAATAATAGCCGGGGCTGGCCGTCATGCCCTGGCCGGTCGCGGCATCGGGCCAGCCCGCCAAGTACAGCAGCCTGGCGTCCGCTTCGTGCTTGCTGTGGTTCAGCAGGGCGTCCACACGCCAGCCGCTGGCGAATCGGTGTTCCAGGCTGGCGAAGGCGCCGGTGGTGGTGCTGGCCCACGAGGTCCAGTGCGCACCCACGGTCTTGGAGCGCGTCCAGTCGGTGCGCGTGCCGTCGGCATACCACAGCGGGAAGCCGCCCCAGGTGCTGCCGCGCGGGTCGTTGTCTTGGTAGTTGAAGCCCACGCGCAAGGTGGTGTCGGGCGTCAGGTCGGCATCCACCGTGCCGTACAGCACTTTCTTCTTCATGCGGTAGCCGTCCAGGAAGGAGTCGTTGCGCTGATACGATGCGATCAGGCGCCCGCGCACTCGTCCGTCGGCGGAAAGCGGGGAGGACAGGTCGGCGACGGCGCGGTAGTTGTCCCAGGAGCCTGCGCCTACGGACAGCTCGGCGGCAAAGACCTTGCTGTTGGCATGCTTGCGGATCAGATTGACCGAGGCACTGGGGTTGCCGGCGCCGGTCAACAGGCCGGTGGCGCCGCGCACCACCTCGACGCGGTCGTAGATGATGGGATCCAGCGAGGACTCGCCCGCATCATAGCCGCTGTCGTAGGCAGTCGGGATGCCGTCATACAGATAGTTGTCGATGCTGAAGCCGCGCGACGAGAAGGAGTAGCGTTCGGAATCCAGATTCTGCACCGAGATGCCCGGCGTGCTGGCCATGACGTCCTTCAGCGACTGCATGTTCTGGTCCTGGATGCGCTGGCTGGTGACCACGGTGACCGACTGCGGCGTGTCGCGCAGCGACAGCGGCAGCCCGACGCCGGCCCGCGTGGCGGGGGTGGTGTAAGAGTCGCTGCCTTCGGTAATGGTATCGTCCAGTGTATCGTCGCCCACCGTGCGGATGGCCTCCAGGGTCGCCACCGGCTGCTGTCCCTGATGTGCGTTGGGGCCTTGCGCAGAGCCCGTCTGGGCGTCGGCCTGGGCGGCCAGGAGGGCGGCCATGATGGACAAGGTCAGTGTGGCGGGGCGCAGTCCCGCGGGGCGGGCGGGATTGCGGGCAAGGGAAAGGGACGGGTGCATAGGGACTCCTTGGTCGGAGCAGGCCGAAAGCGCTGCTTGAATACGGTAAACATACAATTCTAATTGTTATAATACTGATAACTATTCTTATTCATTAATGTTGTTGCGTATCGCCAACAGACGGGCGGGGCAGGCGGGCGGCGAACCGCCCCGAAGGCAAAGCGGCCCCTTGCAGGAGAAATCCCGCCACATTCATTACAATGTCGGATTCTTTTTTCTGTCTTTCAGGCGGCTCTCGCATGCATCAGCGCATACTCATCCTCGACTATGGTTCCCAGGTAACCCAGCTCATCGCGCGCCGCGTGCGCGAGGCGGGCGTGTATTGCGAGATCCATCCCGGCGACGTGGACGACGGCTTCATCCGCGGCCAGCAGAACCTGAAAGGCATTATTCTTTCCGGCAGCCATGCCTCTGCCTACAGCGAAGACTCGCTGCGCGTGCCGGGCGCCGTGTTCGAAGCCGGCGTGCCCGTGCTGGGCATCTGCTACGGCATGCAGTCCATGGCCCAGCAGCTGGGCGGCAAGGTGGAATGGTCCGACCATCGCGAGTTCGGCTACGCCGAAGTGCGCGCGCGCGGCCACACCCGCTTGCTGGAAGGCATACAGGACTTCGCCACGACCGAAGGGCACGGCATGCTCAAGGTGTGGATGAGCCACGGCGACAAAGTCACCCAGTTGCCGCCCGGCTTCAAGCTGATGGCTTCCACCGAATCGTGTCCCATCGCCGGCATGGCCGACGAAGCGCGCGGCTTCTATGGCGTGCAGTTCCATCCCGAAGTCACCCACACCACTCAGGGTGAAGCCCTGCTGGCGCGCTTCGTGCGCGAAATCTGCGGCTGCGCCGGCGATTGGAACATGCCCGACTACGTGGCCGAGGCCGTGGCCGCCATACGCGCCCAGGTCGGCGGCGACGAAGTCATTCTCGGCCTGTCGGGCGGCGTCGACTCGTCCGTGGCCGCGGCCCTCATCCACAAGGCCATCGGCGACCAGCTGACCTGTGTCTTTGTCGACCACGGCCTGCTGCGTCTGAACGAAGCCGAGCAGGTCATGACCACCTTCGGCGACCACTTCGGCATGAAAATCATCCACGTCGACGCCACCGACCAGTTCATGGGCAAACTGGCCGGCGTGTCCGACCCCGAAGCCAAGCGCAAGATCATCGGCAAGGAATTCGTCGAGGTCTTTCAGGCCGAGGCCGCCAAGCTCGGCAACGCCCGCTGGCTGGCGCAGGGCACCATCTACCCCGACGTCATCGAGTCGGCCGGCGCCAAGACCGGCAAGGCCGTCGCCATCAAATCCCACCACAACGTGGGCGGCCTGCCCGACACCCTGAACCTGAAACTGCTGGAGCCCTTGCGCGAACTGTTCAAGGACGAAGTGCGCAAGCTGGGCGTGGCGCTGGGCCTGCCGCCCGCCATGGTCTACCGCCACCCATTCCCCGGCCCCGGCCTGGGCGTGCGCATACTGGGCGAAGTCAAGAAAGAATACGCCGACCTGCTGCGCCGCGCCGACGCCATCTTCATCGAAGAACTGCGCAAGGCCGAAGACCCCGTCAGCGGCAAGAACTGGTACGACCTGACCTCCCAGGCCTTCGCCGTCTTCCTGCCGGTGAAATCCGTGGGCGTCATGGGGGATGGGCGCACGTATGACTACGTGGTGGCGCTGCGCGCCGTGCAGACCTCGGACTTCATGACGGCCGACTGGGCCGAGCTGCCGTACTCCCTGCTGAAGAAAGTGTCCTCCAGGGTAATTAATGAAATCAGGGGCATCAACAGGGTGACATACGATGTGTCGAGCAAGCCGCCGGCGACGATTGAGTGGGAGTGAGGTTGGTTTATAAGTTATTGATTTTATTGTGATAAATTTATTTCAATAACGATATCTCCCACATCATCAATGGCATTTTTCATGGTCTGCGAAGAGCGTGCTATGGGAAAAACGCCGATACCATGTCGGGGTGTGTAATCCCAACATGGTATCGAGATTAGAGAATAGAACGATAGGTCGCTAAGACTTTAGTCGTCTGAACCAGTCCTTGCCGAAATAGGATTTCCAGATAGCGATCGACATCCATAGGCGGGTTTTTGAGTTGTGCTCGCTGGCGCTGCGCAGCGGCTACCACTGCTGCTGCATCAAGATCGAAGAGATTCTCCACAAACTCGTCGGGGTGTTGAGACTCCACTCCGTAGGAGGCGAGTACGTCTGCGGGAAAGTCCCGCTGGTTGAAGGTCACGATCACGCTGGCACCGCAGCGGATGGCCGCAGCCAGAACATGACGGTCGTCGGGGTCGGGCAGCGTCAGTCCCGCAACGAGCGCTTCATACCTATCCACCAAACCATCGGGGATTGCACGATCCATCAGGTCGGAAGTGCGATCCACCTGCGCACGTGTGAGATCGGGCCTGTTGAGCAGTAGATTGCGTTTCCATTCTTTATGAATATCGCGACTCCAGCGGGCACGGAACTGTCCCGATAGTCCTAGCCACATCAGAAAGTCGCGCAGCGGTGCGGGATAGAGAACGCAGGCATCGAATATGGCGGTGAAGGGGGAGTGCCTCATTCGTACCCCATGCCTGATTCCTGTGCCTGACGTGCGAGTTCTGCCATGGCTTCTTCGCTAGCGCGGTCCCGTGCATCTTTGTATTGCATCAGGTCTGCGAACCGCACTCGGCGGTGTTTCCCCGTTCGATGGAACGGCAACACACCATCCTCCAGTAGCTTGACCAGGTGAGGGCGGGAGACGTTGAGCATGTCTGCGGCTTCCTGGGTCGTCAGCTCCGCATGGACGGGCACGACTTTCACGGCATTGCCGTCGGCTAACTCAGCCAGGATATCGACGAGCAAACGCAGCGCGGAGGTGGGCAACTCCACCTGGTGAGCTTGGTTTCGGTCATCGAAGATCTGGATGTGTTGCGTTTCGAAGCGCGTTGCCAAGTAGGCCGCCAAGGCGCGTTGACCCTGCACGGCTGCCTGAACTTCCCGTTCGGCGGGCAGCGTCATCTTGGTCTGTGTGATGGTGGTCATGGCTAATTCCCGGGCTATGTAGCAATCTCAGGATCTAGAATATTCGAAATAAACGAAAAACGCAATAAACGAAAAGAAGCCGAGCGATGACTGAGTCAGATCGTTATGGCCTAGCTGCGTGAAGCAAGCTTTTTCGACTCAATGGACGTCTGCAGAGGGCAGTCGATGCCGCTGCTCGCCTGAGTCACTGGTGAGCAGGCCGATTGGCTCGCCATGGCATTTTTCGTGGTATCGGCGGAGGTGGCTATTTCAATTGTTTGATTTAAAACAGCGTTTTCTTCTTATTGATTACTGAGTGGGAATGAGCTTCGGCTATGGCAAGCATCTCACGGGCAGCCTGTGTTGGCCTGCGTTGTTAGAGAATGGAACGATAGGTCGCCAAGGCTTTGGCCGTCTGAACCAGTCCTTGCCGAAACAGGATCTCCAGATAGCGATCGACATCAATAGGCGGGTTTTTGAGTTGTGCCCGCTGACGCTGCGCAGCGGCTACAACCGCTGCTGCATCAAGATCGAAGGGGTTCTCCACAAACTCGTCAGGCAGTTGATTACTTTGTCGCCGAAATCCGTCGAACCAGCCAGGCACCCCAGAATAAGCTGGCAAAGAACCGAACGGGCTCCTCGAAGCCCGCTTCAGCGAGTAGGGAAATGACGGCCTCCTCTGATTGGGGCGGCTCTGCCCCTTGCAGAATTTTGTTCATCTTGGACTGAAGTTCTTGCGGTCCCGCTCCGTTCATTCGCCAACGATTTGCCCATGCAGCCATCAACAATGGCTGCGAAGCGTAAGCGCGATAGTTTCCGGCAACGATCAGAGGCGCTCCTGGCTTCAGGCGCATTGCGATCTGAGCCAAAACATCCTGTTTCGCCGCGTCGCCGGGCAGATGGTGCAATACCCCAATCATGATCGCTGCGTCGAACGACGGAGCGGCATCCAGATGGTTGACAGTGGCGAGAATGGTTTCCACCCGGTTTGCGATTCCGGCCTCGGCTATATTCGCGCGAGCAAGGTCCAGCATTGAGGGTGACGGGTCGACGGCGACAAAAGACCATTGCGGTTCCAGTGCCGCAGCGGCAATGATCTCGCCTGCTGTTCCTCCGGCTCCTGCCACCAGTACTCGCGCGGGCCTTTCTTCGCCCAGAGCGGCGGACAGCACACAGGCAGAAAGCTCGTGACAGGCATCATATCCAGCCAGGGCGATCCGGCTTTGTCGCGCATATTCCTCAGCTCGAGAGGCATCGAATTTGGCGGCGGGATCCTGGGTCATACAGTCTCTCTCTTGTCAATTGTTTCGGCGATGGGCGGTCGCGCGCCGTCAAAGTAGGATAAAAGATTTATGATCGGAGCCCTGCGGGATAGAAGGTGCCTCGCCACGGTTTATAAATCCATCCGCCAATGCCCACCCGGATAATGCCGCTGCCTTTCTCATTCATAATGAGTTCTCCTGAACCTCGAGCATAGCATCGGGGCCGGGCAGAATAATGCATGGCCAACAGGCTGCCTTATTACTTCTGCCCCTGTCCAGCCCGTCCAGGCCAGCCGCACCCAGGACTTTTGCTATATTTTCAAGCCCGGCCGACGAACTGTTTTTTTTGCCGCCGGGCCGCCCCAAGGCTCGGCGCCCCCGGCGAAAACGCCCCGTGGGGGCAGCAAACAGGCGTCAGCCTGCGCAGCGTGGGGGCTTTTTTGCCGCCGGGCCGCCCCAAGGCGAAAACGCCCCCCTGGGGGGCAGCAAGCAGGCGTCAGCCTGCGCAGCGTGGGGGCTTTTTTGGGAGGCCGCCTTTGGGCGCGATTCTGAACTCATGAACAAGGCAGAGTCTATCTTCGAACATGCCAGGCCTGCCCGCCGCGGCAATTCGCTCGTCTGGATTTTCGATAGCTTCGACCGTGAACCGGGCTATGTCCAGACCAGGATGTTCGGCTGCGAGGCGGCCTATATCGACGGCATGCTGTACCTGGTCGTGGCCGACCGCGGCGAGCCCTGGGACGGCCTGCTGGTCTGCACGTCGAAAGAGCGCCACGCCGCGCTCATCCAGGACATGCCCGCCCTGCGTCCCCATGCCGTGCTGGGCAAATGGCTTTATGTGCCGCAGGACGATCCTGCTTTCGAGGAGTCGGTGCAAAGCATTGCCGCCCTGGTGCTGGCGCGCGATCCGCGCATAGGCATTGAGCCCAAGCCGCGCCAGCGGCGCCGGTCCATGGGCCAGGGCAAGGGCCGGGCCAAAGGGTAGGGCAAGGGCCATGGATTCACTCATAGCCGCTTCCGCCCGCGCGCTGGCCGCCGGCGATCCGCTTGGCGCCTTGAAGCGCGTCGCCCTGCGCGACGACCCGCCGGTGCTGGCGCTGCGCGGTATTGCCATGGCCCAGCTTGGCCAGTATGCGAAGGCCCGCGAACTGCTCATGCGCGCCGGGCGCGGCTTCGACACGCACGAAAAGGTCGCCCGCGCCCGCTGTGTCGTCGCCGAGGCCGAGGTGGCGCTGGCCGAGGCGTGGCCCGGCGACGCCGGCCGGAATGCCTTGATAGCCATGCCTTCCGCACCCGCCGCCCCGACGAAACGCACAGGGCGCGCCTGCGGGTCGAGACGCGCCTGTTCCGGGCGCGTTTCAAGGAGCCGACAATGAACCGGCAGACAACGATGGAACAACCCCAGGCAATGGCCGGCGGGGCCGAGATCGTGCGCGAGTATGGGCCTTTCACCGATTCGAGTCCCGTGCATGGCGTGACCTGCGACGGGCGGCGCGTCTGGGCCGCGACAGGAGACAAACTGCTCGCCTTCGACCCCGCAAGCGGCAAGACGGTGCAAGAGCTGGGCTGCGCCTGCGATGCCGGGCACGCTTTCGACGGCACCCATCTTTACCAGATCGCCGGCGAGCAGATCGACAAGATCAATCTCGCAAGCGGCGCCGTGGTGGCTTCGATACCGGCGCCGGGCAAGGGCTGCGACTCGAGGATGGCCCAAGCGGAAAGGTGCGCGCCGTGCGGCGTCCGAAATGAAGGGGGAATTGATCCGCGTGCGGGGTGCTCCTCAGTCCATGACCGAGTGCTCCCGCATTTCATTCCGGCGCGCGGCATGGCGCGCCTTCAGAAGATCGTGCCTGGTCAGCAGGCCCAGCAGCCTGCGGCTGCGGGCCTCGACGATGGGCACGCGTCCCACGCCTGTCTGGACCATCAGGTCGGCGACATGGCCTGCGGGCGTCTGCGGGAAGGCAATGGATATCGACGCGTCCGAGGCATGCTCGGCAAGGCTGACGCAAGCGATTCCGCCGTCCTGCTTCCAGCGCAAGGCGTCGCTGCGCGACACAAGGCCTATCAGCGTCCCGGCTTCGTCCACCAGGGGATACGCGCGATGCGCCGCCTCTTCTTCGAAGAAGCGCACGGCCTGGCCCACCGTCATGGCGCCGGACAGGGTCTGGGGCCGGGGCGTCATCAGGTCGCCCGCTTGCAGAAGGTCCTGCGGGTCCACGGTGTATTCCTGCACGATGTGGCGGCCGCGGCGCGCTATCTTTTCGGTAAGAATCGACCGGCGGATCAGCAGCACGCTGGTCGCATAGGCCGCCGCCGATGCGATTACGGCATACGGCAGGGCGTCGAAGCGGCCGGTCAGCTCGGCGGCGAAGATGGCGCCCGTCAGCGGCGCGCGCATGGCGCCGCTGAGGATGCCGGCCATGCCCAGCAGCGCCCACAGGCCGCCGCCGGCCGGCAACTGGTGTCCTACGGCAAGGCCCGTGGCGCCGCCGATGATGAGCAGCGGGGCCAGCACCCCGCCGGAGGTTCCCGACCCCAGGGCGATCAGCCACACCAGGGCCTTGACCGCGAGCAGCAGCAGAATCGCCCGCATCGCCATCGAGTCGTCCAGCAGCGACTGGATATTCTCGTAGCCCGCGCCCAGCACGCGCGGATCAATCAGCGCGCCGATGCCCACCGCCACGGCGCCCAGCGCCGGCCACCACATCCAGTGGAGGGGGATGCGGTGGAATATGTCTTCTATCTTGTAGAGCAATGTCGAGAGCGCTGCCGATTGCAGGCCTATGAGGACGCCTATGGCGGCGGCAGCCCCGAAGGGCCATATCCCCATGGGCAATGCCGCCTGGAAGGGGAACAGCGGCCCCGCGCCGATCAGCATGGGGCGCCATATCAACGCCACGACGGCCGCCACGACCACGGGGACGAAACTGCGCGGCTTCCATTCGAAAAGCAGTACTTCGAGCGCCAGAAGGACGGCCGCCAGGGGCGTGCCGAAGATGGCGGTCATGCCGGCGGCGGCGCCGGCCACCAGCAAAGTCTTGCGCTCGGCGGCGCTCAGCCGGAAGCATTGCGCGAACAGCGACCCGATCGCTCCGCCCGTCATGATGATGGGGCCTTCGGCGCCGAACGGGCCGCCGCTGCCGATGGAGATGGCCGACGACAGGGGCTTGAGGATGGCGACCTTCAGCGACAGGCGGCTTTCGCCGTACAGAATGGTCTCGATGGCTTCGGGGATGCCGTGCCCACGGATTTTTTCCGATCCATAGCGCGCCATCAGCCCGACCAGCAGGCTGCCGAGCATGGGGGTGAAAAAAGTCTGCATGCCATGGGCGGCGTCCAGGATTGAGCTTGGCCCTGCGGTCCATTGCCGGAACCAGAACGCATTCGTGGCAAGGGCAATAAGCTTCAGAAGGCACCAGGCGCCCAGCGCGCCGCCAGTGCCGACGACCAGGGACATGAACGCAAGCAGCAGCATGCGGCGGTCGGCGCTGTGGTCGCCGAGGCGAGGTTCGTCGTCGGCGGGGATGGAAGACATGAAGAGGTATCCCTATATATCGTAATACGATATATTAACAGCAGGCACCGCAACCACGGAAACTCATGACTTCAGAAACCAAGGCCGCCAGGGCCAAGGCTGGCGCTGGCGCCGTCCGGCCGCTGACGGATGGCGATTATCGCGCGCTGGCCGAATTCAGATATGTATTGCGCCGTTTCCACGCGTTCAGCGAGGCGCGGGCCGCCGAGCATGGGCTGACGCCGCAGCAGCACCAGGCCATGCTGGCGATACGGGCCGCGCCGGGGGGAGTCGCGACAGTGGGCCACGTGGCCGAGCGCCTGCTGCTCAAACCCCACAGCGCGACGGGGCTGGTCCATCGCCTGGAGGCGGCCGGGCTCGTCCGCCGGGCATCCAGCGAACACGATCGGCGCCAGTCTTTGCTGCGGCTCAGCGCGGCGGGCCAGCGGCGCCTGGACGCGCTTAGCGCCGTCCACCGCGAAGAGATCCGCCGCCTGCGGCCGGCGCTGGGCGCCTTGCTGTCCGAATGGGACGAGCGGGGCTGATTGGCGGCGCCGCGTCGGGCGTCTAGCGGGCCGAAACCTGAGCGATTCTTGCCAGGACAGGGGCCGCGGGTTCCACGGAAAGACATGCCCATGCCGCCGCTTCAAGAAACCATGCGGGCTGGCGCCCCGCCGCGCCATGGCGCGGCGGGGCGCAAGAGAATGCGAATAGAAAATGCGACTAACTAGTCGTATTCTTGCTGTGCAGTGAACAGATCAGGAGATACCGCACATGCATGTATTCGTCACAGGCGCCACGGGGTGGGTCGGCTCCGCCGTGGTCCAGGATTTGACAGGCGCCGGCCATCGGGTGACAGGGATGGCGCGTTCCGAGGGCAAGGCGGCGGCGCTTGAGGCGGCCGGCGCGAAGGTCCTGCGCGCCACACTGGACGACCTCGACGCCTTGCGCAAGGCCGCGTCGGAAGCAGACGCGGTCGTCCACACTGCCTTCAATCATGATTTCTCCCGGTTCATGGAGAACTGCGAACAGGACCGCAGGGTGATTGAGGCGCTGGGCAGCGCGCTGGAAGGATCGAACCGTCCCTTGCTCGTTACTTCCGGTCTGTCGGGACTGGCGCGCGGAGCGACGGAGTCGGACCCGCCCGATCCGGCTTCGCCGCGCAAGTCCGAAGCGGCCGCAAGGGCATTGGCCGAGCGCGGCGTGCGTGCCGCGACCGTCCGCCTGGCACCGTCGGTCCATGGCATGGGCGATCATGGCTTCGTTCCCATCTTGATCCGCCTTGCGCGGGACAAAGGCGTGTCGGCCTATCCCGGCGACAGCCGGAACTGCTGGGCCGGCGTGCATCGGCAGGACGCGGCGCGTGTATACCGCCTTGCACTGGAACAGGGCGTGACCGAAGCCGTCTACCATGCGGTCGCGGACGAAGCCGTGCCTTTCAAGGCGATTGCCGAAACGATAGGCCGGCGGCTGGGCCTGCCGGTGGAGCCGCGGGATCGCGGGCACTTCGGCTGGTTCGCCGGCATGGCATGCGCCGACATGGCGGTGTCCAGCGCGCATACCCGCGCGCTTCTCGGCTGGAAGCCCGGCGGCCCCGGCCTGCTTGAGGATCTGGACCAGCCCGGCTACTACGGCGGCTGATTTGCGCGCCTGTCCGGGGTGCAAGGGAGCCTGTCAGCGCGCCGTCTCGTCGGCCCGCCGACCGCGCGCGAAATAGCTGGCCAGCAGGGCGCCAGAAATATTGTGCCAGACGCTGAAAATCGCGCTGGGCACGGCGGCCAGGGGCGAGAAATGCGCGCTTGCCAGCGCGGCGCCCAGGCCGCTGTTCTGCATGCCCACTTCGATGCTGATGGCCTTGCGTTTCGCATACGCCACGATCAGCATGATGGCGGCGACGCTGGCCAGGGGCAGCAGCGGGGCCGCCAGCCTTACCTGGCGGGGCGCCAGCTTTTGCAGTGCCAGGCCCAGCGCCAGCGGGACCAGCACGATTTCCAGAATGCTCAGGAACATGCTTGCCGCGTCGACGGGCAGATACCGGCTGGCAAGCAGCCCTATCAGCAGCGGCGTCACGAAAGGGGCCATCAGGGTGGTGACGCTGGTGCAGGCCACGCTCAGCGCCACGTCGCCCTTGCTCAGATAGGCCATGATGTTGCTGGCCGTGCCGCCGGGGCAGCATCCCACCAGGATGACACCGGCCGCGACCTCGGGCGATACCGGGATCAGCCAGGTCAGCAGGACGGCTATGGCCGGCATCAGGATGAACTGGGCCAGCACGCCTATGGCGACGTCGGCAGGCCGGCGCGCCACGGCCGCGAAGTCCTTGCCTGAAATCGTCAGGCCCATGCCGAACATGATGATGCCCAGCAGCACCATGATCCATGGGGCGAACAGGGCGAAGGCGGACGGAAACACATAGCCCAGCACCGCGAACAGGATGATCCAGGCCGCGAATGTGCGGCCGACGAATTCGGCAAGGGCGACGATGAGCTTCACGATCCGGATGCGGGCGCGCGCAGTGAAGAAGCGCGCATTATAGACGCGGGCCATGCTTTTTCCGCCGTATGGCTGCGAGCCGTTCCGTCAGCATCCACCGGGCAGGGCTCGCGCGCGAAACGCAGCATTTTGACGATATTCCGGAACATACGCATCCCGCTGCCGAGATTGCGTAGGCCGCCCGCCGGTATCACTCCGATACAAACACCGGCCGGCAGGGCCCCGGCGCCGTGGCACAATCAAGCCAAGGCGTCCGCTTCGGGCGCGCCATCCTCCAGGAGACGACATGATACGAACTTTGTCCGCGTCCGTGCTGTTGTTTGCGCTGGCCGCCTGCGCGCCCGATACGGGCACTTACCCCGACGTGCCCGGCAACAATCCGCCCGATCCGGGCATCTGCAATGCCGACAAGGCCAGCCCGGTGGTGGGCCAGCGCATCAGTCCGCAGCTGGAGCAGGAGGCGCGGGCGCGCAGCGGTGCGCGGCTGCTTCGGGTGATGCGGCCGGGCCAGGTCGTCACCCAGGAATACAGCTCCGAGCGGCTGAACCTGCAGCTGAACGACTACGACGTCGTGGTGCGCGCCTACTGCGGCTGAAGCCTACCGCAGGCTCGGCAAGCGCAGCCCGCAGCCGCGGGCAAGCCGCATGCGCCTACCATACGCGATAGACGCGGCCGCTTTCCACGCCCTGGACACTGCGGCGGAAGGCCAGCGCGGCGCGCCCGGCCGGCACGCTTTCGAAGCCGGGAAAGTAGGGGCCGTAGGACGGCAGCGACTCGGTCAGCACGGTGGGGCTGACCGCATTGATGCGCCGGCCCGGCATTTCCGTCGAGGCGGCGTGGACGAAGCCCTCCAGGGCCGTGTTGACGGCCATGGCATTGACGCCGTCCTTGATGGGGTGCTGGGCGATGATGCCGGTGGTCAGGGTGATGGAGCCGCCGTCGTTCAGGTAGTGCTGGCCAAGCAGCGCCAGCCGTACCTGGCCCAGCAGCTTGTCCTGCAGCCCTTCGTTGAACTGCGCCGCCGACATGCCGGACAGGGGGCCGAAATGCACACTTCCCGTTGTGGAGATGATCGCATCCACCGGGCCGATGGCCTCCAGCATCCGGCGCACGCTGCCATCGTCTTTCAAGTCGGCTTTGTGGTCGCCCCGGCTGCGGCCGACCTTGACGATTTCATTGTCGCGGCCCAGTTCCGCGGCCACGGCCTGGCCCAGTGTGCCGTATGCGCCGACGATGATAATTTTCATGGCAAAACTCCTGCTCGGGATTGGAAGCAACCATTATGGAATCGTGACTGAAAGGAATAAATACTCCATAATTACCAGCACTTGAAACCAGGAGTATCGAATCGTGGACAGGCTGCGCAGCATCGAGGTCTTTGTCGCGGCCGTGGAGCAGGGCAGTTTCAGCCAGGCCGCGCGGCAGATGGACATGACGCCGGCCATGGTGGGCAAGCACGTGCGCCAGCTGGAAGCCGAGCTTGGGGCCAGGCTGCTCCAGCGCAGCACGCGCAGGCAAAGCCTGACCGACGCCGGCAGGCGTTTTTACGCCGAAGGCAAGAAGGTACTGGAGCAGTTGGCCTGGGCGCGCGCTTCGGTGGAAGGCCTGCGCCAGCAGCCCAGCGGCCGGCTGCGGATCACCGCGCCGACGACGCTGGGGGCCTGTGTCGTGGCGCCGTTGGCGGCCGACTACCAGCAGGCTCATCCGCAAGTGGGCATCGAACTGGACCTGAGCAACGGCGTGGCCGATCTGGTGGAAGAAGGGTTCGACCTGGCCGTGCGCATCGGCGAGCCCGACCCCCGGGCGGACCTGGTGGCGCGGCGGCTGGGCGACTACTGCATGGTCATCTGCGCTTCGCCCTCCTACCTGAAGCGGCATGGCGTGCCGCGGACTCCCGCCGACCTGTCCGCGCATCGCTGTCTGGGCCATATGGTGTGGACGCCGCGCACGGCATGGCAACTGCAGGGGCCCCAGGGCCCCATGCCCTGGCCGGGCGAGGCCCCATTCCTGTGCAATGACGGCCAGGCGCTGCGTCAGGCCGCGCTGCGCGGCGCCGGCCTGCTGTTGCAGCCGCGCGTGCTGCTGAAGGACGACCTGCGGCGGGGGCGGCTGCGGGCCGTGCTGGAGTCTTGTCTGCCGGCGGCCCGCCCTGTCTATCTGCTGTACCGGCAGGACAGGCACCTGCTGCCCAAGACGCGCAGCTTCATCGACTTCATCCGGAAAGCATTTTCATCAGCTTGATCGCATCGCGCGGCGCCTGGACTTTCTGGTCGTTGTCGAAATAGCAGAACACGTCGCGCCTTGCGCGCCGCCGCGCCGGCGCGGGCACGATGCGCACGGCGTCTTCGGGCTCGCGCCCCGAGGCCCAGCACGTGATGCGGTCGGCCCAGCGCCGCAGGGCCGCGCCGCTGTAGGCGCCGCTGTACAAGGCCTCCGCGCCATGCAGGCGCAGATAGGCGAAGTCGCAAGTCATGTCCTCGGCGTAGGGCCAGTCGGCGGTTGAATCGGAAATGACTAGCGCGGCGCGATACTTGCGCAGCAGCTTGACGAAGGCCGCGTCGCAGAAGCTGGCGTGGCGCACTTCGATGGCGTGGCGCAGGCGCCGCTTGCGGCCCGCGGCCAGGCTCGCCTGTCTGACATTGCCGTCATGCCGCCTGGCCAGCGCCGCCGCGGCCTCGGTGTCGCGCGGCAGCATGGCCAGCACGGCCTCGAACGCCTGCGGATCGAATTTGTAGGAGGGCGGAAACTGCCACAGCAGGGGCCCCAGCCGCGGGCCCAGGCACAGCACGCCGGAGGCGAAAAAATTCGCCAGCGCGATTTGCGCCCGCGGCCCGCGAAAGCGCAGCGTGTGGGTCAGATAGCGTGGCCCCTTGATGCTGAAGACAAAGCGCGCCGGCGAGGCTTCTCGCCAATGCTGGAAGCTGCGCGGCGTCTGCATGGAATAGAACGTGCCGTTCACTTCTATGCTCTGCACCTGGCGCGACGCGTATTCCAGCTGCCTGGACTGGGGCAGGTCGTCGGGATAGAAGACGCCTTTCCACCCGGCGTAGCTCCAGCCGGATATGCCTACTCGGATATGTGCTGTCATGATGGCCCTGGCGCGGGAAAAAGGCTCCGCGCGGCGCCGGAGGGCGCCGCTGGCCCGCGACGGCACGGCAGCAAGCGCCGGGCCGGCCCGGGCTCGGCCGGGAAGGGCAGGCTCATTCCGGGCCGCGCGTCTCTATCGGCGCGCCGCCAGATCGCGCGGCAGCCAGCGCCAGAACATGGCGGCGGCGATGAAGCCCATCGAGCCCACGACGACGATGCCCGCGCCCAGGGACAGGACGGCCGTGACCGAGGACAACAGCAGCGGCCCGCCGCCGGTGCCCAGGTCGCTGATGAAGCGCCACATGCCCAGGAACTGGGTGCGCCCCTGGGCCGGCGAGGCGTCCGCGCCTATGGTCATGACCAGTCCCGAGCCGATGCCGTTGCCCAGGCCCATGACCATGCAGGCGGCCACGAAGCTGGCCAGGCCGTGGGTGAAGGGCACGGCGGCCAACGACACGCCCATCAGCAGCATGGAGGGCAGGGCCACCCACTGGCGGCCGCGGATGTCCATGATTTTCCCGGCGGGGTAGAACAGCACCATGTCGATGGAGCCCATCAGGCCGTAGACGATGGCGGTGGTGGTGGCGTCCAGCCCTATCTGGCTGGCCCACAGAGGCACCACGATCTGCCGGCAGGCGCGTATGGCGGCCACCAGCGCGCCGGCGGTGCCCAGGGTCAGGTACACCTTGGCATGGGCGCGCAACACCCCTTGCATATTGGGCTTGGCGATGCCGGGCGCCTGCGGGCGCGGCGCGGTTTCCAGCTCGGGCACGGCGAAAGAAAGCAGCCCCGCGCCTATCATGGCGATGATGGCCGTCCAGTACGCGCCGGGCAGGTCGATGAAGTGCATCAGCGCCGCGCCCAGGAAAGGACCTATGAACAGCCCCACGCGCATGGTGCCGCCCAGGGTGGACAGGGCGCGGGCGCGCATGGAAATGGGCACGACTTCGGTCAGGAAGGTCTGGCGGGCCAGCATGAAGACCGAGGTGGCCATGCCTATCATGAAGACGCCGGCGCCCAGCACCCAGGTGTTGGGCGCCGCCAGGCACATGGCCAGCGCCACGACGCTGAGCACCGCCGCCCCTATCATGGAGCGCCGTTCGCCGTAGCGGGCCGTGACCATGGCGGCGGGGATGTTGCTCAGCAGCGAACCTATGCCTATCAGCGACACGATGAAGCCCGACACGGCTATCGAGGCCCCCAGCGCCTTGGCGCTGAGCGCGATGACGGGAAAAATGGCGCCTTCGCCGATGCCGAAAAGCAAAGAGGGGCCGAAAGCGGCGATGGCGATATCGCGCAGGCTGAAGTTGGCGTTGCTGGCGGACACGTTGGCTGGTCTGGACGTAAAGGCATCTATTCTGACAGTTGCTTCCCGGCTTGTCGATTCAGGACCGGCGGATGCGCGCGAGGGCGAATGTCGGGTATAACTTTGCGTTTCGGCCGGTCTGCCGCGGTGCGTTGCGGCGGCCGCGCTTTTATCCGTCTGGTTTTCAGCAGCGTTGAATAGGGGTCCCATGCCTGTCCTGACCGCCATTGCCGTTCTTTTTCTCATGCAACTGCTGGGCGAGCTGCTCGTCAGGACGGCGGGCCTGCCGCTGCCGGGGCCATTGGCTGGCCTGTTGCTGCTGTTCGGCGGCCTGGTGTGGCTGGGAAGGGTGCCGCGGGGCCTGCGCGACACCACGGGGTATCTGCTGCCCCATCTGATGCTGCTGTTCATCCCGCCGGTGGCGGGCGTCATGATGTATTTCGACCGCATCGGGCGCGAGTGGCTGCCTTTCCTGGGCGCCTGCGTGGGCGGGGCGCTATTGACCATCGCGGTCACCGCGCTGGTGTTCCAGTGGGCCTTGCGCCGTTTCGGCGAGGCAGCCCAATGAGCGCCGGTCTGCGGGAAGCCTGGGCGTACCTGGCCGGCTCGCCGCTGTTGTGGCTCAGCGTAACGCTGCTGACCTACCTGGGCGCGCTGTCCCTGTACCGGCGCGGCGGCAGCCACCCGCTGCTGCTGCCGGTGCTGACGTCGGTGATCGTGCTGGTCGCCATACTGACGGCCACCGGCACGCCTTACGAGGTGTACGCGCACGCCACGGCCATGTTCGCTTTTCTGATCGGCCCGGCCACGGTGGCCCTGGCCGTGCCGCTGTACGGCCAGTTGGCGAGGTTGCGGCGGCTATGGATGCCCATCGGCATCGCGCTGCTGGCTGGTTCGCTGACGGCAATCCTGTCGGCGCTGGGCATCGCCTGGCTGTTGGGCGGCTCTCTCGAAACCCTGCTGTCGCTGGCGCCCAAGTCGTCCACCATGCCTATTGCCATGGAGGTGGCGCGCGTTACCGGAGGCCTGCCGTCCTTCACCACTGTCGCGGTGGCGATTACCGGCATCACGGGCGCCATGTGCGCGTTCGGCCTGTCCAGGCTGATGCGCATTGAGGATCCGGCCGTGCAGGGTTTTGCCATGGGGCTGGGCGCGCACGCCATCGGCACGGCCCGCGCTTTCCAGGAAGGCGAGACGGCCGGCGCATTCTCGGCCTTGGCCATGAGCCTGAACGGCATCGCCACGGCGGTGCTGGTGCCCCTGCTGCTGGCGCTGCTGGGCCTGTTCTAGGGCATTTTGGGCTGAAGTGTTTACAGAGTGCAGTCATCCCCGGGGCAAGTGGCGGTGTGTGCTGTCCGGTCCGTTCAGCGTGCGCCGGATTTTTCTGATTGGGACGGGGGGTGTCGGCGCCAGCCGGTTTGAATCCTGAAGCGCGCAGCGCTGAGGTTGAGTTCTGCCGCCGCCCGGTTCCAATGCGGCTCGCATGGGGAGCGTCGCATTCGCTGCGGCGCTCCATGCCGCGGCCGCGGCAAATGCGCTTGAAGGCGGGAATGGCGGCGCGGCTGGTTTAAACTGGCGCTTTCTTTTTTACCGGAACAGGGAGTGCGCCATGCCTTCTTTTGACGTCGTCTCCGAAGTGGACAAGCACGAGCTCGCCAATGCCGTGGACCAGGCCAATAGGGAACTTGCGACACGCTTCGATTTCAAGGGTGTCGACGCCAAGTTCGAGCTGGACGATTTCGTAGTCACGCAGTCCGCGCCCAGCGCCTTCCAGCTCAAGCAGATGCTGGACATCCTGCGCGGCCGCCTGTCGGCGCGCGGCATAGACGTGCGCTGCCTGGACGTGGCCGATCCCAACGAGAACCTGGGCGGGGCCAGGCAGCGCGTCACGGTGCGTCAGGGGCTGGAGCAGGCGGTCTCCAAGAAGCTGATCGCCGCGCTCAAGCAGGCCAAGCTGAAGGTCGAGGCCCAGATCAACAAGGACAAGCTGCGCGTCAGCGGCAAGAAGCGCGACGATCTGCAAGAGGCCATCGCGCTGCTGCGCAAGACCGACGTCGACCTGCCGCTGCAGTTCAACAACTTCCGCGACTGAACGTGCGCGGGCGTGCCGGCCGTGGCCGGCGCGCGGTCAGCTTTTCAGGCGGTAGCCCGTCCTGAACATCCAGGCCACCACGGCAAGGCATGCCGCGAGAAAGGCGACCGTCATGCCCAGGCTGATTCCCACACTGACGTCCGCGATGCTGTAGAAGCTCCAGCGAAAGCCACTGACCAGATAGACCACGGGATTGAACAGCGTGACTGTCTGCCAGAATGGCGGCAGCATGTCTATGGAATAAAAGCTGCCGCCCAGGAAGGTCAGCGGCGTAATGATCAGCAAGGGCACCAGCTGCAGCTTCTCGAAGCCATCGGCCCAGATGCCGATGATGAAGCCGAACAGGCTGAACGTCGCGGCGGTCAGCACCAGGAACAGCAGCATCCATGCGGGGTGGTCCACCTGCAGCGGCACGAACAGGCTCGCGGTGGCAAGAATGATCAGCCCCAGTATCAGCGACTTGCTGGCCGCCGCGCCTACATAGGCCAGCGTGATCTCCATGTACGAGACTGGCGCGGACAGGATTTCATAGATGGTGCCGGTGAACCTGGGGAAATAGATGCCGAAGGAGGCGTTGGCAATGCTTTGCGTAAGCAGCGAAAGCATGATCAGGCCCGGCACGATGAACGCCCCGTAGCTGATGCCTTCGACCTCGTTGATGCGGTGGCCGATGGCCGCCCCGAACACCACGAAGTACAGCGAGGTGGAAATGACCGGCGCGAGCACGCTTTGCGACAGCGTGCGCCAGCTGCGGGCCATTTCGAACAGATAGATGGCGCGGATGGCGTGCAGATTCATTGGGGCTCCTTTACCAGGCTGACGAAGATGTCTTCCAGCGAGCTTTGCCTGGTCTGCAAATCCTTGAAATGGATGCCCGCCTGGTACAAGTCCCTGAGCAGGGCGGTGATGTCGTTGTCGTCTTCCTGCGTATCGTAGGTATAGACCAGTTGGCGCCCGTCGCCGGACAGGGCCAGCCGGTATGCGTCCAGCGACTCGGGCAGCCGCGTGGCGGCCTGGGGCAGCTGCAGGATGAGCTGTTTCTTGCCCAGTTTGCGCATCAGGGCGGCCTTGTCCTCGACAAGAATGATCTCACCGTGGCGGATGACGCCCACGCGGTCGGCCATTTCTTCGGCCTCCTCGATGTAGTGGGTGGTCAGGATGATGGTGACGCCCATGTCGCGCAGGGAGCGCACCAGCGCCCACATGTCCTTGCGCAATTCCACGTCCACGCCGGCCGTGGGTTCGTCCAGGAAAAGAATCTGCGGCTCGTGCGACAGCGCCTTGGCGATCAGCACGCGGCGCTTCATGCCGCCGGACAGCGTCATCAGCTTGTTGTCTTTTTTGTCCCACAGTGACAGCTCGCGCAGCACTTTCTCGATATGGGCCGGGTCGGGGCTTTTGCCGAACAGGCCCCGGCTGAAGCTGACGGTGTTCCAGACGGTCTCGAACGCGTCGGTGGTCAGTTCCTGCGGGACCAGGCCTATCTTGGAGCGGGCCTGGCGGTATTCGGAAATGATGTCGTGGCCGTCTGCCAGCACCGTGCCCGACGTGGGCGTGACCAGGCCGCACAGTATGCTGATCAACGTGGTCTTGCCCGCCCCGTTCGGGCCCAGCAGGGCGAAGATCTCGCCGCGCAGGATTTCCAGATTGACATTCTTCAGCGCCTGGAAGCCCGAGGCATAAGTTTTGTAAAGCTTGGATACTGAAATCACGCTGGTCATAGTGACGTCCGTTTACGATATTTCACGCCACCCCCGGCGGCTTATCATTTAATCTTCGTAGTTAGTTTAAGGGAATACGTCATGACGACCATGGGCAGCCCAGACGACAACGCATTGCTGACTCCGGCGCAGATGGCTTCGGCCGACGCGGCCGCCGCTGCGTCGGGCGTTCCGGGCGTTGCGCTCATGGAGGCCGCGGGCAGGGCGGTGGCCGAGGCGGTGCGCCGGCATTGGGCGCAGGGCCCGGTAGCCGTGCTGTGCGGCCCGGGCAACAACGGCGGCGACGGTTTCGTGGCGGCGCGGCTGCTGCAGTCCTGGGGCTGGCCGGTCAGGCTGGGCCTGCTGGGCGCGCGCGAAAGCCTGTCGGGCGACGCCGCGCATCACGCCGGGCTATGGCAGGGTCCGGTCGAAGTGCTGCAGCCCTCTTTGCTGGATGGCGCAGCGGTCGTCGTGGACGCGCTGTTCGGCGCCGGCCTGTCGCGGCCGGCCGAAGGCCAGGCCCTGCAGATGCTGCAGGCCGTGGCGCAAAGCGGCCTGCCCGTATGCGCCGTGGACGTGCCCAGCGGGCTGGATGGCGCCAGCGGCCAGGCGATGGGCATGGCGCTGGCGGCCCGGCATACCGTCACCTTTTTTCGCAAGAAGCCCGGCCATGTGCTGATGCCGGGGCGGCAATTGTGCGGCCAGGTCACCGTGGCCGACATCGGCATCCCCGCCGGCGTGCTGGCGGACATCGCGCCCAGCGTGCACGAAAACACGCCGGCGCTGTGGCGCGACGCCTTTCCCTGGCCGCGCGTCGACGGCCACAAATACCAGCGCGGGCATGTGCTGGTGGTGGGCGGCGAGGTCATGACAGGCGCGGCGCGGCTTTCCGCCCTGGCCGCCGCGCGCGCCGGCGCCGGGCTGGTGACGGTGGCGGCGCCGGCGCCGGCCTGGGCCGTGTATGCCGCCGCGCTCACCAGCATCATGGTGCACCCGCTGGATGATGCCAACGATCTGGTCGACATGCTGGCCGATGCCCGCAAGAATGTGCTGGTGGTGGGGCCGGGCGCCGGCGTTTCCGAGGCGACGCGCCAGCACGTGCTGGCCGCCCTGGCGACGGGGCGCGGCGTGGTGCTGGATGCCGACGCCATCACTTCCTTCGGGGCGCAGCCCGAGATCCTGTTCGCGGCAATTTCGGGCAGCTGCGTGCTGACGCCCCACGAAGGCGAGTACGGCCGCATTTTTTCCGGCCAGGGCGATAAGCTCCAGAAGGCGCGCGACGCCGCGCGCCAAAGCGGCGCCGTGGTGCTGCTGAAGGGGCCGGACACGGTAATTGCGTCGCCGGACGGGCGCGCGGCCGTCAACACGAATGCGCCGCCGGACCTTGCCACCGGCGGCACGGGCGACGTGCTGACCGGCCTGATAGCCGGTCTGATGGCGCAGGGCATGGAGCCTTTCCTGGCCGCCGCGGCGGGCGCCTGGATGCACGGCGAGGCGGCACGCCTGTTCGGGCCGGGCCTGGTGTCCGAGGACCTGCCGGACATGCTGCCGCGCGTGCTGCGCCGCCTCAAGGCCCATTGCCGCGCGGCTGGCGTTACACTTGGCCTTCATTCGTAGCGCGGGCCTTTGGCGGTCCGCGCCGCCAAAGGCCAATCATGTCTGACGTAATTGCTTTAATCTTCGATTTCGACGATACGCTGGCGCCCGACAGCACTTCGGGCTTCCTGACCGACATTGGCGTGGACGCCGCGCATTTCTGGTCTCAGGAAGTCGGCCCGCTGCTGTCCCTGCACGACTGGGACCCCGTGCCGGCCTATCTGTACCAGCTCATCGAGCTTTCACGCTCGGGCCGCCACGGCGCCATCACGCGCCAGCGGCTGCAGGACTGGGGGCGCCGCCTGCCGCTGCACGACGGGGTCGAGTCCCTGTTCAACCGGCTGCGCGAAGTCGTGCGCAGGAACCATCCGCAGGTGCAACTGGAGTTCTACCTGATCACCAGCGGCATAGGCGACGTCGTGCGCCATACGCCCATCGCGCACGAATTCACCGACATCTGGGCGTCCGAGTTCATCTACGACGGGCAGGGCGAGGGGGGCATCCATTTTCCGCGCCGCATCGTCAGCTTCACGGACAAGACCCGCTACCTCTTCCACATACAAAAAGGCATCGTGGGGGCCGCCTCGCGCAACAAGCCCTTCGAGGTCAACAAAAAAGTCGACCAGGACAAGCTGCGCGTGCCTTTCCAGCAAATGATCTTCGTCGGCGACGGCTATACCGACATTCCGTGTTTCTCGCTGATCCGCAAGTCGGGCGGCGTGGCCTTCGGCGTGTGGGATCCGCGGCACCGGGACAAGCGCAGCCGCGCCTGGGGGTTCATCCAGGAAGGCCGCGTGTCCAACCTCAACCAGGCGCGCTACGACGAGCAGGCCGAACTGTACCAATGGCTGGAAGAAGCGGTGGAAAGCCTGGCGGGCCGCATTTCGCTGAATGCGCGCATCTATGGCGGCTGACATGACCGGGGGCGTGGTCATGGCCGACGGGCTGTTCGGTCCGGCCGACGAAGCGGCCATGCGGCTGGCGCTGGAACAGGCCCGCCTTGCCGGCGCGGCGGGCGAAGTCCCGGTGGGCGCGGTGGTGCTGGACGGGTGCGGCGAACTGATCGGCGCGGGATTCAACCGCACGATCAGCCATCATGACCCGACCGGGCATGCGGAAATCGTGGCCTTGCGCCAGGCGGCCGAGGCGGTCGGCAACTACCGCCTGCCGGGCGCCAGCATGTTCGTCACGCTGGAACCCTGCGCCATGTGCGTGGGGGCCGTGCTGCATGCCAGGCTGGCCCGCGTGGTGTACGGCGCGCTGGACCCCAAGACGGGCGCCTGCCACAGCGTGCTTAATGTGCCGGCGGTGGCGCAGTTGAATCATCAGACCCAGGTCGTGGGCGGCCTGCTGGCCCAGGAATGCGGCGAGCTGCTGCGCCAGTTCTTCCGCGAGCGGCGCGCGTCGGCGAAGTCCAGGGCCTGATCGGCATTGCGCGGATCGGGCAAGGCGGGCTTTCCCCAAGCGGCCGTCGGCCATGATGGCAATTGCCATCATGGCGCCATCGGCGTTTTTCTGGGCCAGGCCGATTCCACGCAAGGGGGCGGGGCGCCTTGTGCGCCTGCTTCAGGAGGCGGGCCCGCCGGGGCGCCTTATGGCGAACACGATCAACGCCGCCACCAGGCAGGCGCCGCCGGCCGCATACAGCGCCGGGGTGTAGGTCAGCAGCAGGGTGCGGGTAAGCCCCGCGCCGTATGCCGCGGTGGCCGCGCCGATCTGGTGCCCGGCGAATATCCATCCGAACAGCATGCCGGCGTGCTCCTTGCCGAAGGTTGCCGTGGCCAGCTTGACGGTCGGCGGCACCGTGGCGATCCAGTCCAGGCCGTAGAACATGGCGAAGAAAGTCAGGCCATAGAAGGTGAACTCGGAATGCGGCAGCCAGAACAGCGACAGGCCGCGCAGCCCGTAGTACCAGAACAGCAGCCTGCGGTTGTCGTAGCGGTCGGACAGCCAGCCCGACAATATGGTGCCGAAGAAGTCGAAGGCGCCCATCATGGCCAGCACCGACGCCGCCGGCACGGCGGCCAGGCCAAAGTCGCCGCACAGCGAAATGAAATGCGTCTGGATCAGGCCGTTGGTGCTCAGGCCGCAGATGAAAAACGTGCCGGACAGAATCCAGAAAGTGCGGTTGCCGCGTGCGCAGGCCAGGACGCGCAGGGGGTCCAGCAGCGACAGATGCGGCACGGGCCGGTCGGCGGGCGGGCCGGCGGAATCGGGCGCGCCGTAGGGCCGCAGGCCAAGCTCTTCCGGGTGGTTGCGCATGATGAGGAACACCAGCGCGCCCACCGCTAGCGCCAGTCCGGCCAGGGGGTAGACGGCGGCGCGCCAGCCGTGGTTTTCCACCAGCCAGGCGGCAAAGGGCAGGAAGGCCAGCTGGCCGGTGGCTGTGCTGGCCGTCAGCACGCCGATGACGATGCCCCGCCGCGCCTCGAACCAGCGGTTGGTGATGATGGCGCCCAGCACCAGGGCGGTCATGCCCGTGGCACAACCCAGGACAACGCCCCATAGGGCGACCAGCTGCCAGAAGTCGTCCATGAAGACGGCCAGGGCCAGTCCGCCCGCCAGCAGCCCCAGCGCGGTGCACATGACGGCGCGCACCCCATGGCGATTGATGAAGATGGCGGCGAAAGGCCCCAGCAGGCCATACAGCAGGAAACGCAGCGCCAGCGCGGAGGAAATCTGATCGGTGCTCCAGCCGAACTCCTGGCCCAGCGGCTGCAGCAGCACGCCGGGCAGGCCCAGCGACGCCGACGAGGTCAGCATGGTCAGGAAGGTGACTGCGGCCACCATCCACGAGTAGTGGATGCCGCGCCGCTGCAGCCAGGCGGCAAGCGGGGTGGCGGGCGGGCGCGAGGGGGCAGGCGGGGTTGCGGGCGGGTTTGGGGGAAAACAGGCCGGCATAAAAGGAATTCCAGCAAAAAAAGGCGGCGGGTTTCTCGATTGCCGTCAACGGTGGTTTCTCAAACGCCGTCAACTATACTTACGTCTTTCCGGATTTGCACCAACAATTCCTTCGACCTCCAGGTATGCCATGACACACGGGCCCTCCCCCAAGGGGATCTACCTTATTTCTCCCTCGGGCGCGGTAGCCGACCCGGCCGCCGTCGAGCTTGCCCGCAAGCGCCTGGGCGAACTGGGCTTCAAGACAGCGCTGGACCGCGCCGCGCTGGCCGTGCACGAGCGTTTCGCCGGCACCGACGCGCAGCGGCTGGCCGGCATCGCCCGCGCGCTCAAGCAGAAGCACCCGGTGGTCATGGCCACGCGCGGCGGCTACGGCCTGAGCCGGCTGCTGCCCCTCATCGACTGGAATGCCGTCGCCGACAGCGGCAAGCTGTTCATCGGCCAAAGCGATTTCACGGTATTCAGCCTGGCGCTGCTGGCGCGCACCGGCGCCGGCAGCCTGGCGGGCCCCACGGCGGTGTTCGACTTCGGCGGACGCAGCATGGACGAGCTGACCGCCGCGCTGTTCGCCGAAACACTTGGCGGCGAGCTGGAAATCCTGAGTTTCGAATCGCCCGATTCCGACCCCGTGGATGCGCGCGGCGTGCTGTGGGGCGGCAACCTGGCCATGGTGGCGTCGCTGGTGGGCACGCCCTACCTGCCGCGCATCAAGGGCGGCATCCTGTTCCTGGAGGACGTCAGCGAGCATCCCTTCCGGGTGGAGCGCATGCTGACCCAGCTGTGGCATGCCGGCGTGCTGGCCAGGCAGCGGGCCATCGTGCTGGGCCGCTTCACCGACTACCGGCTTGCCGGCCACGACAATGGCTACGACCTGCCTTCGGTGGTGTCGTGGCTGCGCCGCACGGTGAAGGTGCCCGTGGTCACCGGCCTGCCGTACGGCCATGTCAAGGTCAAGGCCACGCTGCCCGTCGGCAAGCGGGTGGGCATCGCCACCGAGGGCGGCATGGCCTACCTGCTGCTGCACGAGCACGGCTAAGGCCTGCTGGCGTCGAAAGACCCGCTGTATTGGCCGGCCCCCGGCGGCGGCAGGCCGAAAAACGGCGCCGCCCGATATATTCCGGATCGGCAAACTTGCTACACTACACAGTTACGCCTTGCTTGGGCAAGGGCGGCGCATATATCCCGAAACGCATGCATCCGGAACCCATGCATCCGGAACCCATGCATTTGGATCCCATGCTTTTCGAACCCTGCGTCTCGAACCCATGCATCTTGAAACCCGCAATACGATACGGCCCTAAGTGATCACCACCGCAAACCTCACCATCCAGTTCGGCCCCAAGCCATTGTTCGAAAACGTCAGCGTCAAGTTCGGCGAGGGCAACCGCTACGGGCTCATCGGCGCCAACGGCTCCGGCAAGTCCACCTTCATGAAAATCATCGGTGGCGACCTGGAGCCGACCTCGGGCAATGTCTCGCTGGAGCCCGGCCTGCGGCTGGGCAAGCTGCGCCAAGACCAGTTCGCCTATGAAGACGCGCGCGTGCTGGACGTGGTCATGATGGGCCACCAGGAAATGTGGCAGGCCATGTCCGAGCGCGACGCCATCTACGCCAACCCGGACGCCACCGAAGAGGACTACATGGAGGCGGCCAACCTGGAGGCCAAGTTCGCCGAATACGACGGCTACACCGCCGAGGCGCGCGCGGGCGAGCTGCTGCTGGGCCTGGACATCCCCATCGAGCAGCACAATCTGCCCATGCGCGAGATCGCGCCCGGCTGGAAGCTGCGCGTGCTGCTGGCCCAGGCGCTGTTCTCGAACCCGGACGTGCTGCTGCTGGACGAACCCACCAACAACCTGGACATCAACACCATACGCTGGCTCGAGGACGTGCTCAACGGCTACCAGAGCACCATGATCATCATCAGCCACGACCGTCACTTCCTGAACCAGGTGTGCACCCACATGGCCGACCTGGACTACCGCGAGCTGCGCGTCTATCCGGGCAATTACGACGACTACATGATGGCTTCGGCCCAGGCGCGCGAACGCGTCGCGGCGGTCAATGCCAAGGCCAAGGAAAGGGTGGCCGAGCTGCAGGACTTCGTGCGGCGTTTCGCCGCCAACAAGTCCAAGTCGCGCCAGGCCACGTCGCGCCTGAAGCAGATCGACCGCATCAAGGCCGAGGCGATAGAAGTCAAGCCTTCGTCGCGCCAGAACCCCTACATCCGTTTCGAGCAGAAAAAGCCCATGCACCGGCTGGCGGTCACCGTGGATGGCATCTCCAAGTCGTACGACCACCCCGTCATCCCGCCGTTCTCGGCCATGATCGAAGCCGGCCAGAAGGTGGCCATCATCGGCGCCAACGGCGTGGGCAAGACCACGCTGCTGCGCATGCTGGCGGGTGGGCTTGCGCCCGACACGGGCAGCGTCAAATGGTCCGAAAGCGCCGACCTGGGCTATATGGCCCAGGACGTCTCCGACCAGTTCCAGTCCGAGGTCAACCTGTTCGACTGGATGGAGGACTACCGCCAGCCCGGCGACGACGACCAGGCGGTGCGCGCCGCGCTGGGCCGGCTGCTGTTTTCGGCCGACGACATCGCCAAGCCGGTCAAGGTGCTGTCGGGCGGCGAGAAAAACCGCATGACCTTTGGACGCCTGATGCTGGGCCGGCACAATGTGCTGCTGCTGGACGAGCCCACCAACCACCTGGACATGGAGTCCATCGAGTCGCTGCAGTACGCCCTTGAAAAATACGAAGGCACGCTGATATTCGTCTCCCACGACCGCCAGTTCGTCTCGGGCCTGGCCACGCGCATCATCGAGATCCTGCCCGACGGCCAGATCATCGACTACCAGGGCGACTACGACGACTACCTGGCCTCCAGAGGCATCGACGCCTGACGGCGGCCGCCATGCTGTACACCCTGGACGGGCCGCACAGCCATCAGGAAGAAGTCAAGAAAAGCCGGTTCGCGGCGCTGGCCGCCCCGGTGCGCACGCCCCAAGAGGCCCTGCAGTTCTTCGAGCGCCACGCCGACCAGGCGGCCACGCACAATTGCTGGGCCTACCGCATCGGCCAGGCCTATCGCTTCAACGACGACGGCGAGCCCGGCGGCACGGCCGGGCGCCCCATATTGCAGGCCATTGAGGGGCAGCAGTGCGACAGGGTGGCGGTATTGGTGGTGCGCTGGTTCGGCGGCGTCAAGCTGGGCGCGGGCGGCCTGGTGCGCGCCTATGGGGGCGTGGCCGCGCAATGCCTGCGGCTGGCCGCCAAGACGCCCCTGCTGGACGAGGTGGAGCTGGAATGCGGCTGCGCCTTTGCCGACATGGCGCTGGTGCAGTCGCGCTTCGCGGCCTTCCAGGCGCAGGCGGTGTCGGAAAACTTTGGCGCGCAAGGGGTGCGCTGGCGCCTGCGCCTGCCGCGCGAACAGGCCGACGCCTTCGCCCGGCAGTTCGCCGACCTGACGCGCGGCGGCCTGGTGCGCGTGCTGGACGCCGAGGGGCGGCAGACGGACGGCGGCTGCGGCGCCGGGAACTAGGGCCTGTTGACACAAAAAGGGCAGCCGCACTGGCCGGCCTTGGGCTGGCAGGCGGCCGCCACGGCGCGTGACCTATGTCGCTTTTGCGGGTTGCCTGCCGGGAAAATGCCCGGCGGCCGGGCCTCTCAGCCTTGGCCGTCTTTTGGCTGGTCGTCCTTTTGCTGCTGGGCGATGTCGGCATGCACCTGGGCCATGTCGATCTGCCTGACCTGCTTGACCAGTTCGTCGAGCTGGCCGGCGGACAGCGCGCCCGCCTGGTTGAACAGCATGACGCGCTCGCGGAACACCATCAGGGTGGGGATGGAGCGTATGCCCATGGCTGCGGCCAGTTCGTCCTGCTCTTCGGTGTTGATCTTGGCGAAGACGACGTCGTCGTACTGTTCGGAGGCTTTCTCGAACACAGGGGCGAAATTGCGGCAGGGGCCGCACCAGGGGGCCCAGAAATCGACGATGAGGGGCTTGTCGTCCTGGATGGCTGTCTGGAAACTTGCTTTGTCGAGTTCGATGGTGCTCATGAGGTATCCGGAAAAATGGCGGCCCGCGGGCCGCCTGTTGAAAGAGGAAGGCGCAGCGTGGATACCCCAGTGTACCGGTTTTGGCCGTCTGCGCGTGTTACGTCTCAATCGGGATAGAAAGCATATTTGACCACGAACAGCACGGCCACGATCAGCGTGGCCAGGTGGATCTGGCGGAATTTGCCGGTAATGGCCTTGAGCACCACATAGCTGATGAAGCCGAAGGCCAGGCCGTTGGCGATGGAGTAGGTGAACGGCATGACGATGGCCGCCAGCGCCGCCGGCGTGGCCTCGGTGACGTCGGTCCAGTCGATTTCGGCCACTTCGCGCAGCATCAGGCCGGCAACGTACAGCAAGGCGGGCGCGGTGGCGTAGCCGGGCACCGACTGGGCCAGGGGCGAGAACAGCAGCGCCAGCAGGAACAGCACGGCCACGACCAGGGCCGTCAGGCCGGTGCGGCCGCCCGCCTGCACGCCGGAGGCGCTTTCGATATAGGCGGTGGTGCTGCTGGTGCCCAGCAGCGAGCCGCCGACGATGGCGGTGCTGTCGGCCAGCAGGGCGCGGCCCAGACGGTTGGGCTTGCCCTCGGGAATGAGGTTGGCGCGCTTGGCCACGCCTATCATGGTGCCGGTGGCGTCGAAGACCTCTACCAGCACCAGCACCAGAATGATGTGGATGAAGCCGGTGTGCAGGGCGCCGACGACGTCCAGCTGCAGGAAAGTAGGCGCCAGGCTGGGCGGCGCGGAGAACACGCCGTGGAATTCATTGTGGCCGGTCAGCATCGACAGGATGGTGACGGCCAGGATGCCTATGAGGATGGCGCCCCGCACTTTCAGGGCATCCAGCGCGGCAATGATGAAGAAGCCCAGGATGGCGAACAGCGTGGGCGCGGCGGTCAGGTCGCCCAGCCCCACGGTGGTCGCCTTGTTGGCCACCACGATGCCGGCCCCGTTGGGCCCCAGGGCGATAATTGCCAGGAACAGGCCGATGCCGGCCGCGATGGCCGAGCGCAGCGACTTGGGGATGCCTTCGATGAGCCAGGCGCGCACGCCCGTGACGGTAAGGACGACGAACACCACGCCCGAAATGAACACGGCGCCCAGCGCCTGCTGCCAGGTATAGCCCATGGCGCCGACCACGGTGAAGGCGAAGAAGGCGTTCAGGCCCATGCCGGGCGCCATGCCTATGGGCCAGTTGGCGACGAAGGCCATGATCAGCGAGCCCAGGGCCGCGGCCAGGCAGGTGGCCACGAACACCGCGTTCAGGTCCATGCCCGTGGTGGACAGGATGGCCGGGTTCACGAAAATGATGTACGACATGGTCAGGAATGTCGTGATCCCCGCGAGAATTTCGGTACGCGGATTGGTACCTTGCGCGCGCAGTTGAAAGAGTTTTTCTAGCATTGCTTCTCCGTCCTGAAAGACTGATGAATTTGTTTCAATCCTGATTTCCCTTGAATCTGCAGCATTCTAAGGCTGTTTGGTCCCGAGTTGTACACTTACGCATCATGATTATTCTCGGCTTCGAAAGTTCTTGCGACGAAACCGGCGTGGCCCTGGTCTGCACCAGCCGGGGGCTGCTGGCGCACGCGCTGCACAGCCAGGTCGCCATGCATCGGGACTATGGCGGCGTGGTGCCCGAGCTGGCCTCGCGCGACCATATCCAGCGCATACTGCCGCTGACCCGCCAGGCGCTGGACGATGCCGGCCTGGCCCTGGACGACGTGGACGCCGTCGCCTACACGGCCGGGCCCGGCCTGGCCGGGGCACTGCTGGTGGGCGCCAGCGTGGCCCAGGCCCTGGCCTGGGCGCGCGGCCTGCCCGCCATCCCCATACATCACCTGGAAGGGCATCTTCTGTCTCCGCTGCTGGCCGACCCGCGGCCCGAATTTCCTTTCGTGGCTCTGCTGGTGTCGGGCGGCCATACCCAGCTCATGCGCGTGGACGGCGTGGGCGCCTACGAACTGCTGGGCGAGACGCTGGACGACGCGGCGGGCGAGGCTTTCGACAAGACCGCCAAGCTGCTGGGGCTGGGCTATCCGGGCGGTCCGGCCTTGTCCCGGCTGGCCGAGCAGGGCGATGCCGGCCGCTACGAGCTGCCGCGCCCCATGCTGCACAGCCCGGACCTGGATTTCAGCTTCAGCGGCCTGAAGACGGCGGTGCTGACGCGCCTGAAAAGCCTGGAGCAGGCCCCCGGCGGCCTGACCGGCCCGCAGCGCGCGGACCTGGCCGCCGCCACCGAGGCGGCCATCGTGGACGTGCTGGCGGGCAAGTCCCTGAAGGCCTTGAAGCAGACTGGGTTGAAGCGCCTGGTGGTGGCGGGCGGCGTGGGCGCCAACAGGCATTTGCGCGCCAGGCTGCAAACTGCCGCGGCGGCGCTGCGCGGCGACGTGTTCTTTCCGCCGCTGGACCTGTGCACCGACAACGGCGCCATGATCGCCTTTGCCGCCGCCCAGCGGGTCAATGCGGGGCTGGTCGATCTGGCGCAGGCCAGCCACGCTTTCACGGTCCGGCCGCGCTGGGACCTGCACGAGCAGGGGACGGCGGTCTAGAGTCTTTTTACGCAGTAAAAGCAACCGTTGCGCTGGCCGGTCTCGGGAGGGTAACTTGAACGGGGACGGGGCGCAGGGTCAGCCACGCCGCCGCGGCGGCTGTTTGCCCGGCGGCTCTTTTCCCTTCGACCCGATGCGGCTTTCCTTGCCCGCAAGCAGCCGGGCGATATTGGCCTTGTGACGAAAGCACAGCACCACGCATATGACCACGATGCAAAGGCACAGAAAGCCGTCCAGCCGCCAGGCGACGTTGGCGCCGAACAGGTAGTACAGCGGCGTGAAGATGGCGGCCACGATGGCGGCCAGCGAGGAATAGCGGGTGGCATAGGCCACGATCAGCCAGGTGGCCACGGTGGCCAGCGCCAGCCAGGGCTGTATGCCCAGCAGCACGCCCAGGGCGGTGGCCACGCCCTTGCCGCCCTTGAAACGCAGGAACAGCGGAAACACGTGGCCCAGGAAGACCGCCACGGCGGCCAGGCCGGGCACGAAGCGGGGCAGGTCCCACTGGCCGGTGGCCAGCATGGCCAGCCAGACGGCCAGCCAGCCCTTGGCCGCGTCGCCCAGCAGGGTCAGCGCCGCGGCCCCCTTGTTGCCGGTTCGCAACACGTTGGTGGCGCCCGGATTGCCCGAGCCGAAGCTGCGCGGATCGCGCAGCCCCATGGCGCGGCTGACGACGACGGCGAAAGGGATGGATCCAAGCAGATAGGCCAGGACGACGAGGGCAAGACCGAGCAGGACCGCAACCGGCGTGGACATGGTAGAAATACTCCGTATGGGATGGGCACGATTCTACCGCGAGGGGCGCCCAAAACCCCAAAACGAGCAGGTACAATTGGCTACGTTCAGTTGAATTTCATGGAAGGGCGATGCGTATCTTGGTGTCCAATGACGATGGCTACAACGCTCCGGGCGTCGAAGCCCTGGCCGGCGCCCTGAAAGGGCTGGGCGAACTGACCATCGTGGCACCGGAAACCAACTGCAGCGGCGCATCCAACTCCCTGACGCTGAACCGGCCGCTTTCCGTGCGCCAGGCTCCCAACGGCTATTACTTCGTCAACGGCACGCCGTCCGACTGCGTGCACATCGCGCTGACCGGCCTGCTGGACTTCCGTCCCGACCTCGTTGTCTCGGGCATCAACAACGGCGCCAACATGGGCGACGACACGCTTTATTCCGGCACGGTCGCCGCGGCCACCGAAGGCTATCTCTTCGGCATCCCGTCCATCGCCTTCTCGCTGGTCCAGAAGGGCTGGGAGCACCTCGACTCGGCGGCCCGAATCGCGCGCCAGGTCGTCGAGCGCCACATCGCCGAGCCGCTGGACGAGAATATCCTGCTCAACGTCAATATCCCCGCCGTGCCCTACGAAGCCATGCAGGGCTTTTCGGTGACGCGGCTGGGCAAGCGCCACCCGTCCGAACCCGTGATCAAGAGCAGCACCCCCTATGGCGATCCCGTGTACTGGATAGGCCCCGTGGGCCTGGTCTCGGACTCTGCGGCCGACACCGACTTCGGCGCCATCGAGCGGCACGCCGTGTCCCTGACGCCTCTGCGGTTGGACCTTACCCATTACGAGCAGCTGCATAGCGTCAAGAACTGGGCGGGCCCTTTATGCGCAAGCCGGTAAACCGCTTTCCCTTCGCCACGGGCACCACCAACCGCTTCGGACGCTCCAGCCTGGGCGGGGGCCTGTCCACGCTGAACAGCAATACCCGCATCTCCATTCCGGCCGCCGGCAAGTCCGAGCCCCTGCCTTCGGGCACGCGGGCGGGGCAGGGGCAGTCCAACCTGGGACTCAACTCCGAGCGCCTGCGGGCGGCCATGGTCCAGAGGTTACGTAACCAGGGTGTTCAAGATGAAAAAGTGCTTGGCGCCATGATGGCCGTGCCGCGCCACATTTTCGTCGACGAAGGCCTGGCAAGCCGCGCCTACGAAGACGCGGCGCTGCCCATCGGCCACGGTCAGACGATTTCCCAGCCCTGGGTGGTGGCGCGCATGATCGCGGCAATATGCGAGAATCGCGTACCGGCCAAGGTCCTGGAGGTCGGCGCGGGCTGCGGCTACCAGGCCGCCGTGCTGGCGCAGTTCGTCAAGGAAGTCCATGCGGTGGAGCGCATCCGCGGCCTGTACGAGATGGCCCGCATGCATCTGCGGTCCCTGCGGCTGACCGGCCGGGTGCGGCTTGCGTTCGGCGACGGCATGCTCGGGCTGCCTGGCGTGGCGCCATTCGACGCTATTATTGTGGCTGCGGCAGGGTTTAAAATCCCCCAGTCGCTGCTCGAGCAACTGACGGTCGGAGGTCGGCTGATCGCTCCCGAAGGCACGGCCGCGCAGCGCCTGGTCCTCATCGAACGCACCGGCATCGCCAGCTGGCGCCGCCAAGAGCTCGAATCCGTGCGTTTCGTTCCGCTGCGAGCAGGGACACAGTCTTAAGTATTAGGAGAGCCATATGTTTTCAGGGACGTCCGAGTCTTCCGTCATGCCAATGCCACGGCATTCCCGGCGCGGGCGCCGCGCGATAGGCGCGGCATCGCTCGTCGTGCTGGCGGTTCTGGCCGGCTGCGCGTCCAGAAAAACCCAGGCGCCGGTCACCGACATGTCGGGCGGCGGGGCCAGCGCGCCCGCGGCCTCGGGCACCTATGTCGTCAAGCCGGGCGATACCCTGTACCAGATCGCGCAGCGGAACAACATGAGCGTGTCCACGCTGGCCCGCCTGAACAGCATCAGCGACCCCAGCCAGTTGCGCGTGGGGCAAACCTTGCGGCTGTCCGGCGACGTGCCTGCCGCACCGCCGCCCTCGGCGGCCACGCCCATCCCGGTCACGCCCTCCACCCCGCTGGAGCCGCCCACGGCACCCCGCGCCAGCGACGCGGCGCTCATCTCTTGGGCCTGGCCCGCTTCAGGCAAGATCATCCAGAGCTTCAACAGCAACACCAAGGGCATCGATATTCAGGGCGCGTCCGGCGATCCCGTGGTGGCTGCCGCCTCCGGCAAAGTCATGTACGCCGGCAACGGGGTGCGGGGCCTGGGCAATCTGATCCTGCTGGGGCACAGCAACGGCTTCATCACAGCCTACGCCCATAACCAGTCTCTGCTGGTGAAATCGGGCCAGCAGGTCAGCAAGGGCGACAAAATCGCCTTGCTGGGCCAGACCGACACCAGTTCGCCGCGCCTGCATTTCGAAATCCGCCGCAGCGGCACGCCCGTGAACCCGCTTTCCTACCTGCCGGCGCGATGACGCCGACCCTGGTCTTCGATCTCGAAACCATACCGGATGCGGCCGGCCTGCGCCGGCTCGGCGACTTCGACCCGCAAATGACGGACGAGCAGGTCATCGAGGCTGCCCTGCAGGCGCGCATGGCCTCGCACGGCAGCGATTTCCTGCCGCTGCACCTGCATAAAATCGCCGTAGTCGGCTGCGTGTTCCGCGACGATAACGGCTTTCGCGTCAAGACCCTGGGTAACGCCGACGACCCCGAGTCCACGTTGATCAGCGGCTTTTTCAAGACCATCGAGCGCTACACTCCGCGCCTGGTCAGCTGGAACGGCTCGGGCTTCGACCTGCCCGTGCTGCACTACCGCAGCCTGATCCATGGCGTGCAGGCGCCGCGCTACTGGGACATGGGCGAGGACGACCGCGACTTCAAATTCAACAACTACATCAGCCGCTATCACAACCGCCATATCGACCTGATGGACCTGCTTGCCAAATACAACGGACGCGCCAATGCGCCGCTGGACGACCTGGCCAAGCTTTGCGGCTTCCCCGGCAAACTGGGCATGGACGGCAGCCAGGTCTGGCGCGCCTGGAACAACGGCCGCGCCGACGAGGTGCGCGCCTACTGCGAGACCGACGTCGTCAATACCTGGCTGGTGTACTGCCGCTTCCGCCTGCTGCGCGGCGAGCTGGACCCCGCTTCCTACGACGCCGAGGTGGCGCTGGTGCGCGAGACCCTGGCCGCCAGCGATGCCCCCCACTGGTGCGAATACATGGCGGCCTGGCGCTAGTTCCGTCGTCTTGCGGCGCCCGCCGTCCGTTTTTTTACGCACCCCCTTTCCATGCACCGGGGGGCGCAGGAGCTGGCCCGCGGACGGCATGGTTTTCCGCGTGGCGTTTTCAGCCGCTTCCCGTTTGAAATCGACTGAAAATAATTTACCCTGGACTGAAACAGGTCCGAAATCCCTTCGGCCGGACAATGGCAACTCCTCTTTCAAAAGGACTACCACCATGCAACGTACGAAGAAATCCCTGCTGATCAAACTGGCCGCCATCGCCGCGGCTGTTTCCGTCCAAGGCGTGGCGCTGGCGGCGTCCCCCGCCGCGTCCGATGCCCAGCCGCCCGCGGCGCAGGCCGAAGGCGCCCGTGCGGGCTATCACCACAAAAAAATGCACGGCCCCCACCGCCACCATGGTCCGCAGCTTCACCGCGCCGCGATGTGGGTGCCGGGCTACGGTCCCCTGGGCGAAAAAACCGTCAAGGACCTGGCCCTGAACGACAACCAGCAGAAGCTGCTGGACCAGGCCCGCGAAGCCCAGAAGGCCGCGCGCGCCGAGGGCTTCAAGGCCATGCAGGAAAGCCGCAAGGCGCAGCTCGAAGCGCTGAAGTCCGGCAAGATTGACCCGCGCGCCGCGCTCAAGCAAAGCCAGGAAGCGCGCGAAAAAGGCCTGCAGGAACGCCGCCAGATCGACGAAAAGTGGCTGGCCGTCTGGGACTCCCTGGACGATGGCCAGCGCCAGAAGGCCACCGCCCACTTCAGCGAGCGCGCCCAGAAGATGGCCGACCGCATGGCCAGGCACGCCGAGCGCGCGGGCAAGGCGCCGCGCGAAAAGGCACCCGCTCCCGCAGAGTCTTAATCGGCAGACACGCCGGCGGCGGGGCCGGCATTCACCACACCCCCCGACGCAGGGCCGGCAGCCGCCGGCCCTTGCCTTGCCTGCGCGGTGATCCGCCTGCGGGAGGATGCCAGTTCGGCAATGAGCGATCCTCCGGCACGCCGGGCGTAGCGGCGGAAAATCCGACCGCGGCGGCGCACTGCAGGATTGCATGGGAGCTTGCCATTACAATGCGCACCTGGCTTTCACTTATTCCCTTTCTACTCCCGTTTTATGTCCGAAGTGCTTGATATCGAATCCCTGGACCTGGAGGCGCGCGGCGTGGCGCGCCGCGATGGCAAAGTCGTCTTCGTCGAGGGCGCGCTGCCCGGCGAACGCGTGCTGGCGCGCATTGCGCGCAGCAAGGCCTCGTACGACACGGCCAAAGTCGAGCGCATCCTGCGGTCTTCCTCACAGCGCGTCGCTCCGGCCTGTCCCAATTTCGGCATATGCGGGGGCTGCGCCATGCAGCATCTGGATCCGGCGGCCCAGGTCGCCGTCAAGCAGCGCGTGCTGGAAGACGCGCTGGGACACATCGGCAAGGTCCGGCCGGCGCGCATGCTGGCTCCGCTGCATGGCCCCACCTGGGGATATCGCTATCGCGCGCGCCTTTCCGTACGCTTGGTGGCCAAGAAAGGTGGGATACTGGTGGGCTTTCGCGAGCGGCGCGGCGCGTACGTCGCGGACATGACCGAATGCCTGGTGCTGCCGCGCCATGTATCGGACCTGCTTGTGCCTTTGCGGGCCCTGATCGCCGCGCTTTCCATCCCGCGCAGCATCCCGCAGATAGAAGTGGCGGTCGGCGAAGAGGCGACGGTGCTGCTGCTGCGGCACCTGGACCCATTCACCCAGGACGACATCCATCGCCTGCGCGATTTCGCGCAAGCCCACGGCGTGTCGTGGTGGCTGCAGCCCAAGGGCCAGGATTCGGTGCATCCGCTGGATCCGGACGACGAAGGCGGCCTGGCCTACGGACTGCCCGAATTCGGCCTGCGCATGGCCTACCGCCCGACCGACTTCACCCAGGTCAATGTCCGCATCAACCGCAGCCTTGTCTCCAAGGCCTTGTCGCTGCTGGCGCCCGGGCCCTCCGACCGTGTCGCGGATCTCTTTTGCGGGCTGGGCAACTTCACCTTGCCGCTGGCCACCCGGGTGAGGGAAGTGGTCGGCATCGAAGGCAGCAAGGCATTGGTGGACAGGGCGCACGCCGCGGCGCGCGCCAACGGCCTGGCGGACCGCAGCAGCTTCGCCGTATTGAACCTGTTTGAAGTCGACGCGCAATGGCTGCGCGGCCTGGGCCGCTTCGACAAAATGCTGATAGACCCGCCGCGCGAAGGGGCCGAGGCAGTCTCGCGCGCCCTGGCCGGCCTGTCGCCGGACGAGCGCCCGCGGCGCATTGTGTACGTATCCTGTAACCCCGCCACCCTGGCCCGCGACGCGGGCATCCTGGTCAACGAAGGCGGCTACCGCCTGGGCGCCGCCGGGGCCATCAACATGTTTCCGCATACCGGACATGTGGAATCCATTGCGGTGTTCGATCTGGCGTAGCGGCTTCAGGCGCTGTCCGAAGGCGCGCTGTCTATAAATTCAGGCTGCGGGCGGGCATACCTTTTCGCGCAGGCGCTGCAGGTCCGAGCCGAAAAAGCGCTCGTCCACCGCGCGCGCGGCCTGCGACCCCTGGCCTATGGCCCACAGCTGCTCCTTGCGCCGGCCCAGAAAGCCGTAAGCCTCGGCCAGAGCGTGCCAGAACATGACCGACACGCCCGGCATGATGCGCTTGATGCGTTGCGTACAGGCCCGCAGCCGGGAAATGCCGGCCGGATCGCCGTGACAGGCCTGGCCCCATGCCAGGATCATTTCGCTGATGTCCTGCCACAGCACCAGTTGGTAGGCGTCGGCGATGGACCGCACCTTGTGTGCGTAGGCCAGCGCCTCGTCGGTCTTGCCCAGAAAGCGCTCCTGCATGGCGGCGAAGCCAAGGGCAAAGCACATGGTGTCGGGGTTGTCCAGCCTTTGCGCCAGTTCGATGGCGCGCCGGCCGGCCTGGCGGGCCTCGTTGGGGCGGCCCTGGCGTGAGCGGGCCCATGAAAGATGCGCCAGGCTGGTGACGCGCGGGTCGGGGCCTTCCAGCGTGGTGGCGAATGCGTCGCCGTGCGCCAGCGTCATGGCCATGTCGGCATAGTCGCAGGCCGCGTCGATTTCATTGCGCCACAGCGCGATATTGGTATGCGCCGAATACGCCTGGACCAGCAGTTCGGCATCGCCGCTGGCCTGGGCCAGGCGGAGCAAGTCCTGGGCGAGCTCGCGAGAGCGGATGAAGTCCGAGCCCGGGCGGGAGCTGGAAACCATCCATTGTCCCCACAGGATCTCGAAGCGCTGCCGCGGCGAAGCCTGGCCGCCGTCCAGGGCGAAGGCGCGGTCGTAGACTTGCCGGGCTTCGTCCGAACCATAGCCGCAGCGCATCAGCAGTGCCTGGCCCAGGGGCAGCAGCAGGCTCAGCTCCTGCGCATCGCGGGCTCCGCCTGGCGGCAGGCCGGCCACCAGGCGCAGGCCCGCGCGCAAGTGTTCGCAAGCCTCGGTGTTGGCCGACACGCGCAAGGCCTGCCTGCCGGCGCGCAGCCACCAGGGCACGGCCTGCGCGGCAAGCCCCGCTTCGGTGTAGTGCCTGGCGGCCTGGCCGGGCTGGCGCGTGGCGCGTGACGGGAAATGCTCTTTCAGCGCCTCTGCAATGCGCCGGTGGCCTTCGCGGCGGTCGGCGCGGGACTGCGAATCATAGGCGGCTTCCTGGATGAGGGCATGGCGGAACTGGAAAGCGCCGTCGCCGGCCTCGGGCATGGCCGCGACGATGCGGGCTTCGCGCAAAGGGTCCAACGCCGCGTCCATGGCCTGGGGGTTCAGGTCGGCCACGCGCGCGAGCAGGGCGCGATCGAAGTTGCGGCCTATCGTGGCGGCTAGCTGTATCAGGCGGCGGGCTTGCGGCAAGGCGTCCAGGCGCGCCAGCAGCAGATAATGCAGCGTGGGCGGGATGGGGCCTGCGTCGCGCGCGTCCTGCAGCGACATCAGGGCCAGTTCTTCGGCATACAGGGCGATGCCGTCGGCGCGGCGCGCCAGGCGCTGCGCCTGCGGCCCGGCCAGGCGGGGATTGATGGCGCGCGTCAATCGGACGATGTCGCTGTCTTTCAGGGGCGCGAGCTCCATCAGCCTGTCGTCCTGCATCCAGGGGCACTGGAAGTCGCTGCGGGCCGTCAGCAGGATGAGGACGCGGCCTTGCGGTTCGCGCCGCGCCAGTTGGGCAAGAAAGTCCATGGTGGACCAGTCTGCCCAATGCAAGTCTTCCACGACCAGCAGCAACGGCCGCCGGGCGGCCTGGCCGTCCAGCAGTTGCGTCAGCGCATCCAGTGTGCGGCGCCGGTGTTGCCGCGGGGTCCGCGCCGGCGCATCGGCAGGCTGGGCGCTCAGCAGCGCCGCCAGCGGATGCAGGGCTTCGCCGGCAAGCGCCGGGTGGCGCTTGTCCAGGTAAGCCTTGAGCTTGGCGCAGCGCTGGCCCGGCGCATCGTCGTCGGCGATACCCAGCAGGGAGTGCAGCAGGGCGATGACCGGATGCAGGGGAGTGTGCCGATGCTCTGGAAAGCAATGCAATTCGCCTATGGCGGCCCCACGCTCGCGCGCCTTGTCGCGCAGGGCGCGCGCCAGGCGTGTCTTGCCGATGCCAGCCTCGCCCCGCAGCAGCACCACCTGCGCCGTTCCGCGTTCGGCGCGGCGCCAGGACGCCATCAGGCGAAGCATTTCGGCCCGGCGCCCCAGCAGGGCGGCGGCGCCGGGACGCGCACGGCACCGCCTGTCCGCCCAGGCTGCGGAAAGCCGGAAGGCGCCGCCGATATCCTGCTTTCCCGCGCTTGCCGAGGCCGGCAGGGGCTCCAGGCGGAAGCGTTGGCGCAGCAAGGCGGCGGCAGCCTCGCTGACGACGATGCCATGCTTTCCCGCGCGTTTGCAAAGACGCCATGCCGTGCCCGAGACAACGCCGGCGGCATCGGGCAGGGCGGGATCGGAGACGGCCATCATGGCGCCGATATGCAGGCCGACGCGCAGTCTCAGCGAGGGGTCGATCTGGGCGGCCAGCGCCAGCGCGCCCGAGGCGGCGCGCTGGACTGCGTCTTCCGAGGCAATCGGATAGCCCATGTAGGCGAATAGATAGCCATCGTGCCCCGGCGTCACGTGGCCGCCGTGGCGGCGCAGAACGGCGGCGCAGAGCCCGCGGGGACCGGCCAGCGCTTCGGGATCGAGTGTGGGGGGGCCGCTGATGTGGCAGCACAGCACTGTGCCCTGGCGCCGCTCGATGGCGGGCGCAGCGATGGCGCGGCTATCGGACACCGGCGCCCGGCCGTGCCGGTGGATGTGCTCGAACAATTCGTGCGTGCGGGATTCCGGCTCAGCATTGACGTCCCGCTCGAGATCGGCGCGATAGGCGTCGTAGTGGGACTGTGCGGCGCCCTGGCGCCCGCCGGCGGCGAGCAGGCGCATGTGCTGCCTGTGGCTGGCGTCATTCCATGGATCCAGCTGCACGCAGCGGCGCGAATAAAGCAAAGCCTGTTCATGCTGGCCGGCGCGGTCATGGTGGTCGCGCAGACGTTCCGCCAGGGTCAGGGCATGGCATCGCAATGCTTCGCGCTGGCTGTTGCGCCAATTGTCGAAGTCGGGCGCGTCGGCAAGGGCCAGGCCGGGCAGGAAGTCTCCCGCGTAGGCGTCCAAGCGGGCCTTCAGGCTGGCCAGGCAGCCGGCGCACAGCAGGCCGGCTCCATCGGCCGCGCACGCGCCGCAGGGCGGCAGCGGCGAGGTCAGAAACCCCGCATCGACCAGGCAGTCGTCGGGCGTGGCTGCAAAGCGCAGGGTGTCGCGGCCCGCCGCCAGCAGATGCGCCTGGTCGCGCAACGCCTGGCGCAAGTGATACGCCGCCTGGCGTAGATTGACCCGCGCTGTTTCCATGGGCAGCGCCGGCCATAGCAGGGTCGCCAGTTGTTCGCGGGTGTGGGGCTGGCCGGATGATTCGACGGCCAGGTAGGCCAGCAGGGCAAGCGCCTTGCCATACAGCTTTCCGGTGGGCGCCATGCCGTCCAGCGTCAGGCCGAGGTCGCCCAGCAGGCGGATGATCAGACGCGGTTGAGGCGGAGAGTCGGCCATGCGGGGGAATTGGTTTACGCTGGGTTTACGCGAGCCTGTTTCAATCAGCTTGAAAAAATTCGTACTAACATGCTGCAAAGCATAACGCCTATCGGGCGCCGCGGCCAGCATCGGGGCCGTTTTCCTCGATGCAGGGCGGTATTTCGAGGAGAAGCCATGGATATTTCGCCAGTCACCGTCCAGGCGCTGGACATGCTGTCCCGGCAGGACAGCACCCTGCTAAGCAGTCTTTACCAGGCCGATTCGCTGGAACAGGCGGCCGACATCATCGTCACCGCCGCCCAGCGCCTGAGCATCGCCATCGACCGCTGCGAACTGACTCATTTTCTGCAAAGCGCCGGCCGGCCGGATTTCCTGGCGGGCTGAGGCTTGGGAAGGCGCATGCCGCCGGGGCGCCGCCGCGCGGGCGGCAGGCGCAGCGGCAGGATCAGCGGGTTTCGTCCAGCACGCGCTGCGCCTCGGCGCGCACACGTTCGGGCGCCGTGCCGCCGATGTGCTTGCGGGCCGCCACCGAGCCTTCCAGCGTCAGCACGGCAAAGACGTCCTGCCCGATCTGGGCGTGGAAGCCCTGTAATTGTTCCAGCGACAGGTCGGCCAGGTCGCAGCCGTGCTCTTCGCAGCTGCGCACCGCATGTGCCACGGTTTCATGGGCATCGCGAAAGGGCACGCCTTTCTTGACCAGGTAGTCGGCCAGGTCGGTGGCCGTGGCAAAGCCTTGCAGGGCGGCGGCGCGCATGGCCTCGGGCCTGACCTTGATGCCATCGACCATGTCCACGAATATCGTCAGCGTGTCGCGTATGGTGTCGGCTGAATCGAACAGGCCTTCCTTGTCTTCCTGATTGTCTTTGTTGTAGGCCAGCGGCTGGCCTTTCATCAGCGTCAGCAGGGCCATCAGGTTGCCATTGACGCGGCCGGTCTTGCCGCGCGCCAGTTCCGGCACGTCGGGGTTCTTTTTTTGCGGCATGATGGAGCTGCCCGTGCAGAAGCGGTCGGCCAGGTCGATGAAGCCCACCCGCGGGCTCATCCACAGCACCAGTTCTTCTGACAGGCGCGAAACATGCGTCATGACCAGCGCCGCGGCGGCGCAGAACTCGATGGCGAAGTCGCGGTCGGACACGGCGTCCAGCGAATTGCGGCAGACGCCGTCGAAGCCCAGGCTGCGGGCCACACGCTCGCGGTCGATGGGATACGAGGTGCCCGCCAGCGCGGCCGCGCCCAGGGGCAGCCGGTTGACGCGCTTGCGGCAGTCGGCCAGGCGCTGGGCATCGCGCTCGAACATTTCGGCATAGGCCAGCAGGTGGTGGCCGAAGGTGACCGGCTGGGCCACCTGCAGGTGGGTGAAGCCCGGCAGTATGGTGTCGGCCTGTTGCAGGGCCAGCCCGGCCAGGTTGCGGCGCAGCTGGCGCAGCAGATTGATGGCGATGTCGATTTCGCCGCGCAGCCAGAGGCGGATGTCGGTGGCCACCTGGTCGTTGCGCGAGCGCCCCGTGTGCAGGCGTTTGCCGGCGTCGCCCACCAGCTCGACCAGGCGCTTCTCGATGTTCAGGTGCACGTCTTCCAGGTCGATGGACCATTCGAACCGGCCCTGCTCGATTTCCTGCAGCACCTGGGCCATGCCGCGTTCGATGTCGGCCTTGTCCTGGGCGCTGATGACGCCCGCCGCGGCCAGCATGTCGGCGTGCGCCAGAGAGCCCTGGATGTCCACGGCGGCCAGGCGGCGATCGAAATCCACCGAGGCAGTATAGCGTTTGACGAGGTCGGAGACGGGTTCCGAAAAGCGCGCGGACCAGGCCTGAGCCTTGTTGGCGAACTGGTCCTGCCCGGAAGGATGTGTGTTTTTTGACATAGTGGCCGCAAGAAATGAGAACATCCGGCGGCAAAAAGCCGCCGGATGCAGTATTGTATAAGGCTTTTTCCGGCCTTCTGCTTACATCCATGGAACTGGCGATAGAACACAACAACCTGCTGGCCACCTGGCTGGGCGACAACTGGCTGGGCCGCCATGTCCCCGATGCGCTGTGGGCGCAGATATTGCTCGGCCTGGCGGTGCTTGCCATGCTCGTCTTCCTGACCGGCTGGCTCACCGACAAGGTCTTCATCACCATCGCGCGGCGCATGCTCACGGCGGTGGGCCGCGACGACTGGTCGCTGGCGCTGAGCCGCCGCAGGGTGTTCCGCAATCTCAGCTACCTGATCACCCTGCTGGTGGTGGTGGGCAATGTCACCCTGCTGCCCATTGCCGAAAAATACGTCGGTTCCGTGTCGCGTTTCCTGCAGGCGGTCTGCCTGGTGTTTTTCTTCATGGCGCTGAACGGCCTGCTGAAGGCCTGGCAGGACACGTATTCGGCCACCACGCGCGCGCAGACGCGATCCATCAAGGGCTATCTGGAGCTGGCCAAGATCGTGTTGTGGGGCGTGTGCGTCATATTGGTGTTTTCACTGCTCATCGACAGGTCGCCGCTGCTGATGCTGTCAGGCCTGGGCGCCCTGTCGGCGGTGCTGCTGCTGGTTTTCAAGGACACGCTGCTGTCTCTGGTGGCCAGCACGCAGATGACCAGCAACGACATGCTGCGCATCGGCGACTGGATCGAGATGCCCCAGGCCAATGCCGACGGCTTCGTCATCGACATCGCCCTGCATACGGTCAAGGTGCAGAACTGGGACAAGACCGTCACCACCATTCCCACCTACAAGCTGTTCTCGGAAAGCTACCGCAACTGGCGCCACATGTTCGAGTCGGGCGGGCGGCGCATCAAGCGCACGCTGCGCATCAATGCGGCGACGGTGCGCTTCCTGACCGAGGACGAGGTGCGCGGCCTGTCCCGCTTCAGGCTGCTGGCCGACTACCTGGAGGGCAAGCAGGCCGAGCTGGAGCAAAGCAATCGCGCGTTGGGCGAGCTGGCGGCCGAGCCGGTGAACCGCCGTCGACTGACCAACCTTGGCACGTTCCGTGCCTATGCGCTTGCCTACCTGAAGCAGCACAACGAGCTGCGCCAGGACATGCTGATGATCGTGCGCATGATGGAGCCCGATTCGCAGGGCATTCCCGTGGAAGTGTATTGCTTCTCGGCCAACACGGCCTGGGTGGAATACGAGCGCATACAGGGCGACGTGTTCGACCATCTGCTGGCCATCCTGCCCGAAATGTCTCTGCAGCTGTACCAGGCCCCCTCGGGCGCCGATTTCGTCTACGGGCTGCGCGGGGCCGGCGGCTCGACGGCGCCGGGCCGGCCTTGACGTCCTCCCCAGGGCCGTCCACGCGGGCCGGACGCCGCGGATCGGCGCCCGGCGTGCGATAATTTCGCTTCTTTCTTCATCCTGTCAAAGGCTCTGCCAAATGGTTGTCAAAGTCGGACTTGCCCAGATCAATACTGTCGTGGGCGATTTGAGCGCCAACGCGGCCAAGGTGGCGGCAGCGGCGCGCTGGGCCCACGAGCAGGGCGCCGACATCCTGCTGACCCCCGAGCTGACCCTTACCGGCTACCCCGCCGAAGACCTGCTGCTGCGGCCCGAGTTCCTGGCCCGGCAGGGGCGTATTTTCGATCGGCTGTGCGCCGACCTGGCGCAGTTCGGCGACCTGCGCGTCGTGGTGGGGCATGTGCGCGAAATCGACGGGGCCCTGTACAACGTGGCGTCCGTGCTGGCCCATGGGCGGGTGCAGGCCTGCTATTGCAAGCATGAGCTGCCGGATTACGGCGTATTCGACGAAGACCGCTACTTCCAGCCCGGCCAGGAACCGGTGGTGTTCGACGTGAAGGGCCTGCGCTTCGGGCTCAACATCTGCGAGGACGCCTGGTTCGCGGCCAGCCCGGCCATGGCCGCCGAGCATGGCGCCCAGGTGCTGCTGGTGATGAACGCCTCCCCGTACAGCATCGACAAACAGGCGCTGCGGATGGAGCAGGTGGGCGCCAACGTGCGGGGCATGACCGCGGTCTACCTGAACACGGTGGGCGGGCAGGACGAACTGGTGTTCGACGGCGCTTCTTTCGTGCTGGACAGCGAAGGCGGCACGGCGGGCCGCCTGCCCGTGTTCGAAGAGGCGTATGGCCTGGTCGAGCTGGATGGCCAGGGACGGCCGGCGCGCGTGCTGTCCGCCAGTCCGGGCCAGCCTCCCCGCGCCGGCCCGCGGGCTTGGCCCGACACGCTCGAACAGGTATACAAGGCCCTGGTGCTGGCGCTGCGCGACTACCTGGGCAAATCGGGTTTCAAGACCGTCGTGCTGGGGCTGTCGGGCGGCATCGATTCCGCTCTGGTCCTGGCCGTGGCCGCCGACGCCCTGGGCGCCGCCAATGTGCGCACCGTCATGATGCCGTCGCGCTACACCGCCGACATTTCGCTGGAAGACGCGCGCCAGATGGCGCAGGGGCTGGGCGTGGCGCATGACGAAATCAATATCGCTCCCCTGGCGGCCGCCTACGATGCGGCACTGGCGCCGCTGTTCGAAGGCAGGGCGGCGGACGCCACCGAGGAAAACATCCAGGCGCGCATCCGCGGCAATCTGCTGATGGCGCTTTCCAACAAATTCGGCTGTCTGGTGGTGACCACCGGCAACAAATCAGAGCTGGCCACCGGCTATTGCACGCTGTACGGCGACATGGCGGGCGGCTACGCCCTGCTGAAGGACGTGCCCAAGACCATGGTGTATGCGCTGTCCCGCTGGCGCAACACGCAGTCCCCCGTCATCCCCGAGCGCATCATCACCCGGGCGCCGTCGGCCGAATTGCGTCCCGACCAGACAGACCAGGACAGCCTGCCGCCCTACGACGTCCTGGACGCCATCATCGAGCGCTATATGGAGCGCAACCAGTCGTTGGCCCAGATCGAGCAGGAGGGGTTCGAGCCCGCCGTGGTGGCCCAGGTCGCGCGCCTGATACGCATCAACGAATACAAGCGCAGGCAGGGTGCCGTCGGGCCCAAGATCACCTCGCGCGCCTTCGGCAGGGACTGGCGGTTCCCCATCGCCAACGGTTACCGGGACTAGGGCCTGTCAACACTGAACGGGCAGCCGCGCAAGCCGGTGCCGGACCACTTAACTTTGGAGCAACTCGACATGAAGCTGATCGCGGCGATTATCAAACCTTTCAAGCTGGATGAAGTGCGCGAAGCGCTGGCCGAGATGGGCGTAAGCGGTCTGACGGTGACCGAGGTCAAGGGCTTCGGCAGGCAGAAAGGCCATACCGAGCTGTATCGCGGTGCCGAGTACGTGGTGGACTTCCTGCCCAAGATCCGTGTCGAGGTCGTGCTGCCCGAAGAGATGGTCGAGGGGGCCATCGATGCCATCGTCAAGGCGGCGCATACCGGCAAGATAGGCGACGGCAAGATATTTGTCATGCCGGTGGAGCAGGCCATTCGCATCCGCACGGGCGAGAGCGGCAACGAAGCGCTGTAGGCGGGCGGGTCCATGGCCCTGGGCGCCACTATTTACAAACTGGAGCTGCACGTCGCCGACATGAGCCGCGGCTACTACGGCAGCCACGCGCTCACCCTGGCGCGCCACCCGTCCGAAACCGTCGAACGCATGATGCTGCGGGCGCTGGCCTTTGCGCTGTTCGCCGACGAGCGTCTTGCGTTCACACGCGGCCTGAGCACGGCGGACGAGCCGGCGCTGTGGCGCAAGGACCTTACTGACGCCGTCGAGGACTGGATAGACCTGGGCCATCCCGACGAGCGCCGCCTGGCGCAGGCCAGCGGCCGCGCTCGGCGGGTGGCGGTGCTGTGCTATGGCGGCCAGGCCAGCAAGGTCTGGTGGCAGGGCGTGCAGGGCAAGGCGGCGCGCCTGTCCAATCTGTCGGTGCTGGCGGTCGAGCCCGAAGCCGTGCGCTCATTGGGCGCGCTGGCCGAGCGGGGCATGACGCTGCATGTATCCATAGACGAAGGCAGTGTGCAGGTGTCGTCGGGCGCCGGCAGCGTGGCGCTGGATGTTGCCGTCTGGCATTAGGGGTGTGGGCGTTGCGCGTTCATTTCTGACACGGCCATGGGGGCGGGGCGGATGCGCGTTACGTGTCGTTCGTTTCTGACACGGCCCCACGGGGTGTGCGTTCGTTAGCCGCTGGCTGTCCTGCTTTGACACGGCCACAGGGTGTGGGTGAGTTAGCCGTTTGTCTGTTCTAACACGGCCACAGGGTGTGTGAGCCGGGCAAATCCGGTCGGTCGGCCGGTTCGGCGCCTGCGCGCCTCACACCGCGTCGTCCCGCTCGTGCGCGCCTGCGCGCTCCCTTCGCGGGCGCCTCGCTCTGGCCTCCAACGCCCGGATTTGCCCGGCTCACACACCCTGTGGCCTGCGTTGAGGGGATGCGTATCGCCCCTGGGGCGTGATGTGTGCTTGGCATTTTTGGCCGCGTAACGTGTTGGGGGCCAAGATCTCTGGCGCTCGCTGCGGCCGGCCCCTACGGCGGGCCGGCCTCGCATCGGATCGGGGTATGCATCGGGGTGGCATTGGCTCTTTGGCTGCCGCTTTCTCGGGTTGAGCGTGTCTTTCTTGCCGAATCGGTTTCCGGGCCG
>Ga0180223_1000222_pt1 | contig 92959 bp, 98 predicted proteins | sample eDN5th30CKraftOP_FD_151337 | JGI IMG/M metagenome (GOLD analysis project Ga0180223, IMG submission 151337) | Enriched Organic Plus compost microbial communities from Emeryville, California, USA - eDNA 5th pass 30_C Kraft OP (version 2) (version 2) ...
CGCGGGCAGTCCGCTGCCGCGGGCGCGGTGGCGCGCTGGCGCGAACGGGCGGCGACGCGCGAAGGGTTGCGGGAGGAACGCCGCAGCCTACGGATCGCGGCGGCGCGGGCCCGCACCGAGCGGGCCGCGCAGGATTTCAGGTCGGACCGGAACTAGCGGATCGGAAAATTTGCCGCTGGAACGTAACGCCGCCGCTGCCGGTTCGTATCTTGGACAACCGGCACATCCACGGAGTTATTGCCATGATCGATCGGCGTGTTCTTTTGTCCACGGCAGCGGGGCTTGCGGCGGGCTGGTTTTCGTTTTCGGGCAAGGCCCGGGCAGGTGAGAAAGCGGCAGGCAAATTCCCGGTCGAAAAGACTCCGGAGGAGTGGAAGCGCCAGTTGACGCCCGCGCAGTATCACATCCTGCGCGAGGAAGGCACCGAGCCGGCCTTCTCGAGTCCGCTCAACAAGGAACACCGTAAGGGCACGTTCGCCTGTGCGGGTTGCGATCAGGCGCTGTTCGCCTCCGAGACCAAATTCGACAGCGGCACCGGCTGGCCGAGTTTCTACGATCACCTGCCGAACGCCGTCGGCACCACCACCGACCGCAGCTACTTCATAGTGCGCACGGCGGTGCATTGCAGCCGCTGCGGCGGGCATCTCGGCCACGTCTTCAACGATGGCCCGAAGCCGACCGGCCTGCGCTATTGCATGGACGGGCTGGCGCTGAACTTCAAACCGGCAGTCTCTGCGTCCTGAACATCATGAATTGCCGTCCGGTGATGAGCGCTCTGGACGGAGCAGCAGCAACGCGGCCAAAGCCGACAGGCTCAACGCCGATGAAACGATCAGTACGCCCAATCCTATTTTCTCAATGAGGATGGCGAAAGCGAACGGCGCGACTGCCTGCGCTACCCTTGATGGCGCGCCCAGGAGTCCGAGACGATAAGCGTAGTTACCGGGTCCAAAGATCGCGAGCGGTAGCGTGCCTCGTGCAATCGTCAGGATGCCGTTGCCTGCGCCGTGCAGGATCGCGAGTGCCATCGCGGCAGGGCTTCCAAAAATGCCGATGAGGATCGCTCCGACCGGATGCGAGAGGCAGGCAAGTCTCGTGGACATCAGCGGATGATAGCGCGACAAAAATCCGGCCTCCGCTATCCGGGCCGCGACCTGAGCGGGCCCGATCAAGGCGCCAGCCAGAATGGCCTGTCCGGGCGAAACTCCTGCCGCTTCAAGTATTCTCGGAAAGTGGGCGGCCATGGCGCCTGTCACGGTCCACGCCGCGGCGAATGCGAACGCCAGCAGGATCATTGACCGATCCATCGGGATACGCGGCTTGCCATCGTCAGCCGACGAAGCCTCGCTGCGCGACGTCTTTGGAATGAAAATCAGATTGAGCGGAAGGCCGATGACGATGTGCATGGCTGCCCATGCAAGGCACGTTTCCCGCCAGCCGATGCTGCCAAGGCCCAACGAGGTCAGAGGCCATCCGATGGTGCTTGCGAAACCGGCGAACAAGGTCACGCCTGTGATGGCCGATCTTGCCGATTGGCCGTAGATGCGGCCGAGCGCGCCGAAGGCGGCGTCGTAAAGCCCCAGTCCCATGCCGACGCCAAGGAGCGCCCACGCAACCAGCAGCATCGTGATTGAATGAGTGAATGCGAGTGCGACGAGACCGCCGGCAAGAACGACGTTCGATGCCGACAGAACCCACCGTCCGCCGATCAGGTCAATCTGACGCCCGACTCTGGGGCCGAGCATTCCTGAAATCACGAGCGCAGCCGAGAACGCTCCAAATATCCAGTTCGGCGTGAGATCGAGATCGCGGGCAATAGGGTCCGCCAGGATTGCCGGAAGATAGTAGCTGGAGGCCCACGCGAGCGTCTGCGTAATCCCCAGCGGTATGACGATCCGAAGCTGGCTTGGCACGATCGCCCCATCTTAAGGTGAATTCGAACTGCAGCAAGATTGAACAGGCGTGCAGCACGATGCCTTTTGTTCTTCCAGCCAGCGGTCGCGCGGTTTGCAGCTTGACGGACGCGGCGAAAGCGGTATCCGCACGATATTTTCGTCCACGGTGATCGTGTCGGCCTTGTAGAGTTGCATCGGCCGGACCCCGTCGCTGACCTCGAAGGTCAGTTTGGCATCCCGGGGGAACGGCACGCTCTGGGCGACCTTGTTCATGATCGCCAGGAATTTGCCGACCGGCATGTGGCCGCGATTGTCTTCCACGATGTCCCATAGCTGGATGAAGGTTTCCTGCCAGCTTTCAGGATTTGCGCCGCAATCGAGTGCACTGAACGCACCCGTCTTCACTTCAGTCACGTGGTAGCTCGGACGCACATCTCGCTCGTCATAATGAAAAACCAGCGCCTTTTCCTTATGCGCTTCCAGCGTCCCCAGTAGCGAATCCAGAGGAACTTCCTTTGCGGGAAAAACAGGCTTGCCGGGTTCGGACATTTGCTGTACCTCATTATTTTGATAATTATTGAAATATAGGATTGTCGATGGATCAACGTCAAGCGATCTCCGTGTTCGGTGCGCTCGCGCAGGACACGCGCCTTGCGATTGTCCGTATGCTGGTCAAGGCAGGGCCGCTGGGCATGGCCGCAGGTGCGATTGCCGAAAGCGCCGGCGCCGCCGCATCCAATGTGTCGTTTCATCTCAAAGACCTCGAACATGCGGGTCTTGTGAGTTCGCGGCGGGAAGCCCGCTCCATCATCTATTCCGCAAACTTCGAGACGCTTCGCGGCCTCATCGCTTTCCTGATGAAGGATTGCTGCAGCGGTCACCCCGAAATCTGCGACCCTGTGCTGGCCAGCGCGTGTTGTGCGCCTGCCAGTAAAAAGACCCGGCGAAAAGAACGCGCGTGAGGCTCACATGACCGACCGAATTTATAACGTCCTGTTTCTCTGCACCGGCAACAGCGCCCGCTCCATTCTTGCCGAATCTATCCTGCGGAAAGACGGGCAGGAACGCTTCCGTGCGTTCTCGGCTGGCAGCACCCCGAATGGGCACGTCAATCCGCTCGCGATTCAGACGCTGGAGAATTTCGGCTACCCCACCGACGGGTTGCGCTCCAAAACATGGCTGGAGTTTGCCTAGCCTGACGCTCCGGTGATGGATTTTGTCTTCACTGTTTGCGACAACGCCGCCGGTGAGGCTTGTCCCGTTTGGCCGGGGCACCCCGCAACGGCGCATTGGGGCATCGAAGACCCTGCAAAAGTCGCTGGAACCGAATTCACAAAGCGGACGGCTTTCGTTGTCGCGTTCGGCTTCATGAAGAAGCGCATCGATGCGTTTATGAGCCTGCCTCTCGCGAGCATCGACAAGTTGTCGCTTAAGACGAAGCTGAACGACATTGGACAGATTGAGGGCAGCACATCACGCCAAAACGATGTGGCGTAAGCCATGAGTTTGTTCGAGCGTTATCTGTCGCTGTGGGTCGCTCTCTGCATCGTGCTTGGCGTTGCTTTAGGGCATTTCCTCCCCGGACTGTTTGAAATCATCGCGAGTGCAGAAGTCGCCAAGGTCAATCTGCCGGTTGCGGTGCTGATCTGGCTGATGATTATTCCCATGCTGCTGCGCATAGACTTCGCGGCTTTAGGAGAAGTGCGGCAGCACTGGCGCGGCATAGGTGTCACGCTGCTCGTGAACTGGGCGGTGAAGCCGTTTTCGATGGCGCTGCTGGCTTCGCTCTTTATCGGCCATTGGTTCGCGCCGCTGCTGCCGGCCTCGCAAATCTCATCTTATATCGCCGGGCTTATCCTGCTTGCGGCTGCGCCCTGCACGGCGATGGTCTTCGTGTGGTCGAATCTCTGCAATGGCGAGCCGCACTACACGTTGAGCCAGGTGGCGCTGAACGATGTGATCATGATCTTTCTGTTCGCTCCACTGGTCGGTCTCTTGCTGGGCGTTGCGTCCATTGCCGTGCCATGGAGCACGCTCCTGTTGTCGGTCGGTCTTTACATCGTTATCCCAGTGCTGATTGCTCAGGTCTGGCGGCGATCCATCATCGGACACGCGGGGCGTCTGCAGCAGACGCTGCGGACGCTTCAACCTGTCTCGCTGGTGGCCTTGCTCGCGACTCTGGTTCTCTTGTTTGCGTTTCAGGGACAACAGATCCTGTCTCAGCCGCTCGTCATCGCATTGCTGGCGGTGCCCATTCTGATTCAGGTCTATCTCAACGCTGGCATCGCCTATCTCTTGAGCCGGAAGCTGGGCGTCGCATGGTGCGTGGCGGCGCCAAGCGCACTCATCGGGGCGAGCAACTTCTTCGAACTGGCAGTGGCGGCGGCGATCAGCCTGTTCGGATTAAGCTCCGGAGCCGCCCTTGCAACCGTGGTCGGCGTTCTTGTTGAGGTGCCGGTGATGCTCTCGGTGGTCAAGATCGTGAAGGCATCGCGGTCCTGGTATGATGCCGGAGTGGAGATGGCGCGTCAGCCGCGGTAACAAAAATCGCGCTGGCTTGGAGCGGCAATTCTTGCCGCGATAGGCAAGAGCGCCCCGGTATTCTGGCCGGGGCGCTTTCGTAACCCATTGCATCGCCTCGTTTTTCTCTTTGGCACGAGGCTTGCGAGACTCCTTCTTCGAATGCGGCCTTTCCGACACCGGCGGCCGCCCGGATTTCGAAGCTGGAGACGATAGTAATGGGTATTTTCGGCGCTCTCACCACGTCCGTCGCGGGCCTGCGCACGCAGTCCTATGCCCTGGAGAACATCTCCGGCAACATCGCCAACTCGCAGACCACCGCCTTCAAGCGCATCGATACAAGCTTCCTCGACCTTATTCCCGACACCGGGTCGAACGCGCAGCTCTCGGGCAGCGTTGCTGCAAGCTCGCGCGAAACCAATACGGTGCAGGGCGACGTGCAGGCCGCATCGGTCGCGACCTACATGGCGATCAATGGTGACGGCTTCTTCGCCGTGCAGAAGCCGGGCTCCTTCACCGACAACAATCCGGTGTTCGACGGGGTCGATCGTTATACCCGCCGCGGCGATTTTACGCTCGACAAGAACGGCTACCTCGTCAACGGTGCGGGTTACTATCTCGAAGGCATTCCGATCGACCCGACCACCGGCAACGTCACCGGCAGCGTGCCGCAGGTGCTGAAGTTCGGCAACGACTTCCTGCCCGCACAGCCGACGACGACGGTGACCTATCGCGCCAACCTCGCGAGCTACCCGCTCACCACCAAGCACGACACCTCGGTGCCGGGCTCCGAACTGTTGAATGTCGGTGACTTCACCGCCAACCCGCTGATCGTCGGCACGCCGGCGCAGCCTTACGTCAATGGCTCGAAGAACGGTTCGGTGCAGAACAGCAAGCTGACCGCGGCCACGCAGATCACCTCCAGCACGGCGCTGTCAGGCGCCACCAACACCGACTCGATCGCCACTGACTTTGCCGTGAACGACACCATCACCGTGAACGGCAGCACCACGATTACCTTCACGGCTTCGGGTGGTCTCGATGACGCCACGCATATTCCGGTCGATGCGACGATTGCGGACTTGCTTGCCAAGATCGACGCGGCGAACGGCAACACGACCAATCCTTCCAGTGTGGCGAGCGGTATCGTCACCCTGAACAGCGGTCTTGCCAGCAACCTGACTGTGACCAGCAGCAATGCCGCGGCATTCACCGCGCTTGGTTTCTCCACGGCCACGGTCACGGCCTCGCGCACCGGCGGCGGCACCGCGGGCACCGGCACGGTGATCGGATCGGACTCGCAGAACTTCATCGACGAGTCGGTGTCGGGCGGCGCGACCACGGCCTACGACGTGTCCGGCGCGCCGGTCAGCCTGCAGTTGCGCTGGGCAAAGACCGACAGTGCAAGCCTCGGCTCGGGACATAGCGACGTCTGGAACCTGTTCTATCAGACCGATCCGAACGCGACCGGCAGCGACGTCGCCTGGAAAAACGTCGGCGTGAATTTCACCTTCGGACCGAACGGCCAGATGAATCCGGCGGTCCCCTCGGTGACGCTGACCAACGCCACCATCGGCGGCATTGTATTGGGCGACGTGACGATGAATTTCGGTGCGACCGGCCTGACGCAATTCGCAGACGCCAACGGCAACGTGCAGGTCAACCAGATCCAGAACGACGGCTTCCCTGCCGGTCAGTTGCAGACGGTCTCGATCTCCAACAACGGCCGCGTCGTCGGCAATTACTCCAACGGCCGCAACATCGATCTCGCCGCGATTACGCTCGCGACCTTCAACGGCCCGAACTTCCTCAAACGCGTCGATGGCGGCGCGTTCGAAGTGACCGATGAATCCGGCCAGGCGCTGTACGGCAAGGGCGGCACCATCGTCGGCTCATCGCTCGAAGGCTCCAACACAGACATCGCCGACGAGTTCACCAAGCTGATCGTTACTCAGCAGGCTTATTCCGCGAACACCAAGGTCATCACCACGTCGAACCAGATGGTTCAGGATCTCCTGAACGTTCTGCGCTAGCGCATATTCCCGCGCGTTCGTAGCTGAGATGGGCAGTTAGTTATGGGTCTGACACAAGCTCTTGCTACCGCGATGTCCGGTCTGCGTGCGAACCAGGCCGCGCTCTCGCTCGTTTCTTCCAATGTCGCCAACGTCGAGACGCCGGGTTACGTCCGCAAGACCGTCAATCAGGTCCAGACGACGACGGGAACGGGCAGCGCCGGCGTGTCCGTCGTCGGCGTTAACCGCGAGCTGGACGTCTATGTTCAGAAGCAGGTTCTCACCGAAACCTCGGGCGCGTCCTACGCCAGCACGCTGTCAGCGGCTTTGCAGCGGTTGCAGGGCATCTACGGCGACCCGAGTTCGAACACGACGCTGGAATCCGCGTTCAACACGCTGACGGCCGCGCTGCAGGCGCTGTCGACCAGTTCGGATTCACCGGCCGCGCGCTCGACGGCGGTGAATGCCGCGCAATCGCTGGCGCAGATGCTGAACTCGACTTCGGCGGGCATCCAGTCGCTGCGCAGCGACGCCGAATCCTCGATCAAAAGCTCGGTCGATGCGGCCAACAATGCGATGCAGCAGATCGCGACTATCAACAATCAGTTGCTGGGGACGACCGGCGACGACGCGGCGGCGGCCTCGCTGCTCGACCAGCGCGATCAGTACATCACGCAGCTGTCGCAGCTGATGGATATTCGCGTTCTCACCAACGACCGCAATCAGGTCACGGTGTTCACCAATTCCGGCGTGCAGCTCGTCGGCAGCGAAGCGGCGAAGATCACGTTCGATGCGCAAGGCACGGTGACGCCGAACACCGCCTGGAATTCCGATCCGTCGAAAAGCACGCTGGGCACGCTGACACTGACGTTCCCCCACGGCGGCGACATCGACCTGATCTCGACCAATTCGATCCGTTCCGGTTCGATCGCCGCCAATCTGCAACTGCGCGACCAGACGCTGGTGCAGGCGCAGGCGCAGATCGATCAGCTCGCGGGCGCAATGGCGAGCGCACTGTCGGACAAGACCACGGCGGGCACCAAGGATGCCGGCCCGCCGGTCAATTTCTCGCTCGACCTCACCGGCCTGCAGAACGGCAACAACGTCAAGTTCACCTATACGGACTCGTCGAACAAGACGCACAACATCACGCTGGTGCAGGTGGACGATCCGTCGGTGCTGCCGCTGAAGAACAGCGCCACCAACGATCCCAATGATGAAGTTTACGGCGTCGATTTTTCGCAAGGCATGGGATCGGCGCTCACGCAACTCAGCGCATTGTTCGGCGGCACGGGTCTGCAGTTCTCCAATCCCAGCGGGAATACGCTGCAGGTCGGCGGCGACGCGGGCGGCGCCGCGGTGGTCAGCTCTGCGTCTTCGACGATCACCATGACGGACCTGACGAGCGGCAATCCGCAGCTGCCGCTGTTCGTCGACAATGGCGTGCCTTACACCGGCGCGATCACCGGCACCGGCTCGCAGCAGACCGGGCTTGCGGCGCGGATCAGCGTCAACAATCTTTTGCTGGCCGATCCGTCGCGGATGATCGTGTATGGCTCAGGGACCCAGTCGGGCGACACCACACGCTCGGATTTCATTCTCTCGCAGCTCACGCAGGGCTCCTATTACGTCTCGCCGCAGACCGGAATCGGTTCGAGCGCGACGCCGTTCAAGGGCACGCTGCTCGGCTTCGTGCAGCAGTTCACGACCTCGCAGGGCCAGGCGGCCTCCGCCGCACAGCAACTGGCCGACGGCCAGAACGTCGTGCTCTCCACGCTTCAGAACAAGCTCAACAGCACGTCCGGCGTCAATATCGACGAGGAGATGGCGCATCTGTTGTCGCTGCAGAATGCCTATTCGGCGAACGCGCGAGTGATGTCCACCGTGAAGGACATGTTCGACTCGCTGCTGCAATCGATGTGAGGCCACGATGACGATTGAAGGCGTAAGCGGACGGACATCCTACCTCGGATCGTCGCTGCTCAATATCAAGACACAGCTCGACACGCTGACGCAGCAACTGGCGAGCGGCAAGAAGACCACGACCTATTCCGGTCTCGGGATGGACAGCGCATTCGCGACCAGCCTGCGCTCGCAGCTCTCGCTGCTGTCCGGCTACCAGAATACGCAGACCAACGTGACGACGCGCATCAACGTCGCCAATTTGTCGTTGCAGGATCTGGTCGACATGCGCACGCAGGTGCAGTCTGCCGCCACCGGCACGTCCCAGGTTCTCAATGCCAACGGCCAGACCGCGGGCCAGCAGATCGGGTATGCTTCTTTCACGCAGGCGATTGCGGACCTCAACACGCAATCGGGCAACCGTTATCTTTTCTCCGGGCGCGCGACCGATACGCCTTCCACGGCGGCAGCCGACGACATTCTCAACGGCGCCGACGGCAAGGACGGTTTGAAGGCGGTGATCGCGGATCGCCTGATCGCGGATCAAGGCACCGGCGACATGGGCCGCCTGACGACCGACGCCACCACCACGCCGGGTGTGGTCGCGGTCGGCGAAGACGCCAATCCCTCGCCATTCGGATTGAAGCTCAGCCGCATCGCGACGTCGATCAGTGGCGCGGTGGCGACGCAGCCTTCTACCGCGGTGGCCCCGGCGACATCATCCGAGACAATCGACCTGAATGCCGCGACGCCGAAGGAAGGCGACACCGTCACCTTCACCTTCACGCTGCCGGATCAGACCACTGAAACGGTGCAGCTCACCGCCACCACCACGTCGCCTGCGCCGGATGGCAGCTTCACCATCGATGCCGACCCCACGGTGACGGCGACGAATATGAAGAGCGCGCTCGATTCCTCGATCCAGACGCTGGTGAAGGGGCCGATGGTGGCCGCTTCCGCGATGGCTGCGGGACAGAATTTCTTCGACAACCCGCCGCAGCGCGTCGGCGGCGGCTCGCCGGTTTCGCCGACGGCCACCACGCTGGTCGATGGTTCGGCGACGACCGTGCAGTGGTACACCGGCGAGCAGCTCGCCAATCCCGATGCTGATGCGCGCGGCACCGCTGTCGCCCAGGTCGATGGCTCCGTCTCTGTAAGTTACGGCGCGACCGCCAACGAAAGCGCCTTCCGCAATCTGTTGCAGAACATGGCGGTGTATGCGGCGGTGACGACAACGGTCGATCCAACCGATCCGAACGGCCAGAACCTCGCCAACGCACAGATCGCGGCGTTGAACGATCGCGTCAATTCCAATCTCGCGGTGAAGCCCGGCACGACTTCGGTGGAAGACATCGAGGCGCAGTTCGCCGGGGCGCAGTCGGCAACGAAGTCGGCGACCACGCGGCAGACGCAGACCACGTCGATGGCGCAGACGATGCTCGACTCGATCGAGGGCATCAATGATGACGAAGTGGCCGCCAAGGTGCTCGCCTTGCAGACCAGCCTGCAGGCCTCCTATCAGACCACGGCTTCGCTCTATCAGCTCAGCCTGCTGAAATTCATCCCGCCCGGCTGACCACCGCCCGCCGTACAGGCATGCATGAAAAAAGGGCTTCCTTCTGGAAGCCCTTTTTTCATGACCGTGTGGAGGTTGTCAGGCGGCGCCTTGCAGAGGCGCTGCGCCGCGCGCCTTGGCGAGAAGCGTTGCTTCGTGTGCAATCAGCTTCCGCGATTCCTTCAGCGCCTTGTAATAGTCACCGCTTAAAATGTGGTTATTGATCTCCTGGATGATCTCGGCGGAGCTGGGCATAGCGTTCAGGAGATCGCGCATCAGGTCGAAATAGACCGGATGATGGTCCTGCGGATCGCGGGCCACGTACATCAACTGCACAGCCAGATAGAGCAGCTTCGCCGGGGTATCGGCGGTCGCCGGAGTGAGAATGTCTTTTTCACGCAAGATTGGCACCCGTTCGCCTTCGATCAGCAGCTTGGCGCGCTGGTCGGTGTTGGTGATGACGCAGGAGCCGATGATGATCTTTTCGTGCGGCTTCAATTCGACCTTTAGAGCCATGGTGTCCTCCGGCTGGCGCCCGCTTTCGGTTTGAAGTCTCTAGTACGAAGTTGCCGCAAGTGATGCAGGGACTTCAATTCGGCGGTGCGAGGATGAATGCCGCGACTGCTGCGTTCTGCCAATCCTTTGCCCATCATGGTTAACGAGGCGTAAACGATACCGTATTCCGTGAAGCCTATTCGAGCAAAGGCGCCGGTTTCTATTTGTGAAAGCAACGGGAGCGCCAATGCTTAATGGCCATTTACCAATGACTTTTCGGGTAATTGGCGGCGCTTCATTCACGTTTTTTTAGATTGTTGCTTTCAGTGTGTCAGGGAACGCCGCCTTCAATGGGTGGCGTCACGCTCACACACGACGTGCTCTTACCAGAAAGGTTAGTACAATGTCAGATATCGTTCTCTCGGCGTCAGTCCGCCAGAACCTGCTGTCGCTCCAGTCGACCGCAGACCTGTTGTCCACGACGCAGAACCGCCTTGCCACCGGCAAGAAGGTCAACACTGCTCTCGACAACCCGACCAACTATTTCACTGCTGCTTCTCTCGACAACCGCGCGAGCGACATCAGCAACCTCCTCGACGGCATCGGCAACGGCGTGCAGGTTCTGCAGGCCGCGAACACCGGCATCACCTCGCTGCAGAAGCTGGTCGATTCCGCGAAGTCCGTCGCCAACCAGGCGCTGCAGGCGACTGTAGGTTACTCGACCAAGTCGAGCATTTCGGCGACGATCACCGGCGCGACCGCTGACGATCTGCGCGGCACGTCTTCCTTCGTGAACGCCCAAGCCACGGGCTCGACTGTGAATAACAACCTCGCCACGCCCGCTGCGATCACCACGGCGACCAAGCTGGTCAGCGCGGCGACCTCGGATACCTTGGCGACGACGCCTGCCGATGGCAGCACGATCACCGTCAACGGCAAGACCATTACCTTCTCGACCTCCGCGACCACCAAAACCACCGATGGTAACGGCAACGTCACGATCGGTGTCGGCGCTGGCAGCACGCTCACCGTCGGCGACGTTCTGTCCTCGATCGACACCATCACCGGCGCGACCGGTGGCGATGCTTCGTCGATTGCGGCGGGCAAAATCCAACTCAGCACTGGCACGGCTGCCGATCTCCAGCTCGGCGGCACTGCGTTGAGCGCGTTCGGTCTTAGCGCCGCAACGACCCCTCGTGGTACGACGACTCCGGTCGGCGGCCTGACGCTGTCGTTCGGCGCTGTCGGCACCGGCACGGCGACCACCATCACCTTCGGTGACGGCACCGGCGGCACGGTCAAGTCCCTCAACGACCTGAACGCCAAGCTGTCGGCGGACAACCTGCTCGCCACCATTGATGGCAACGGCAAGCTGACCATCACCACCACGAACGATGCGGCTTCATCCGCGATCGGCACCGTGACCGGTACTGCGGCTGGCGCTGGCAAGGCGTTCGAGAACGCTTCCACCGGCGCATCCGCTGCTACGGGTGGCGCTCCGACCCAGGATGCTTCGGCCCTCGCGGTTCGCGCGAACCTGGTTGCGCAGTACAACAACATCCTGGATCAGATCACCTCGACCTCCCAGGACTCGTCGTTCAACGGCGTCAACCTGCTCAATGGCGATCAGCTCAAGCTGACCTTCAACGAAACGGGCAAGTCCACCCTGAAGATCCAGGGCGTGACCTTCAACGCCGCCGGCCTCGGCCTCTCGTCGCTGACCGCGGGCACGGACTTCCTCGACAACTCGTCGGCGAACTCTGTGATCTCGAGCCTCGACAAGGCCAGCTCCACGCTGCGTACCGAAGCTTCGGCTTTGGGTTCGAACCTCTCGATCGTGCAGATCCGTCAGGACTTCTCGAAGAACCTGATCAACGTGCTGCAGACCGGTTCCTCGAACCTGACCCTGGCCGACACCAACGAGGAAGCGGCGAACAGCCAGGCGCTGTCCACCCGCCAGTCGATCGCGGTGTCCGCGCTCGCTCTCGCCAACCAGTCGCAGCAGAGCGTGCTGCAGCTGCTCCGCTAAGCGAAGCGAACAGCCAAACAGAATCGAAGGCGGGGGAAACCCCGCCTTCTTTTTTTAACTAGCCATTAACCATGATGGCGTCAGGTTCGTGCTCGACAACCGTTTAGGGATCGCGAGCGGAAACTGCGCCGATGAACCGCCAGCAGCGCCGAGCCGCCGCAAAATCGAATTCGCCCACCGGTCTTCACCCGGCAGCTGCCCTGCAACTTGGCATCGCCGCCCATCAGGTCGGCCGTCTTGCCGAGGCGGAGAGCTATTATCGCCAGGCGTTGAGCGGGCAGCGCCAGCAGTCTGATGCCTTGCATCTGATCGGTGTGGTCTTCCTTCAGACGGGCCGGGTTGCCCAAGGCGTGGAGTTGATCCAGCGGGCGATCGGCCTGAATGCCGATAATGCGGAGTATTTCTCGAATCTCGGGACCGGCCTCAGGCACTTGGGAAAACTGAAAGAGGCGGCGGAGGCCTATCGCCGCGCTGTCGGGTTGAATCCGAATTTCGCAACGGCCTTTTACGATTACGGCAATGTGCTGGTGGCACTGGGCCAGCCGGATGAAGCGCTGGGTTGTTACACCCGGACGATCGGACTCGATCCGTTCCACGCCGGTGCGCATGAGCAGCGGGCAAAAGTGCTGCAGGCGATGGAGCGGTACGGCGAAGCTCTTGCGAGCTTCAACGAGTCGCTTGCGATCAAGCCGGACAATGCCGAGGCGCTATGCCGCCGGAGCACCGTGTTGTTTGCTCTGAAACGCTTTGACGAGGCGCTGGCAAGCGTCGAGCAGGCCAAGAGGGTGGACCCGACTTACGTCGAGGCGTTCAATATTTGCGGAAGCACGCTCCATCGTCTTGATCGTTTCGACGAGGCGCTTGCAAATTTTGCACACGCGTTGTCGCTCGATTCCCGGCGCCCTGAAGTGTTGCTCAACCGTTCCGCAACACATGATGAACTGCATCGCTTTGAAGAAGCAGCGCTCGATCTCGATGCCGCGCTGACGATCAATCCAGCTTATGCCGAGGCGCATTGGAACGATGGCCTCCATCGTCTGCTGCTCGGCGATTACGATAGCGGCTGGCAAAAGAACGAGTGGCGCTGGAAGTGCCCAGCCTTGCGGTTGCGCGATCCGGGATACAGCGAGCCGCTATGGCTTGGCGAGGAATCTGTCGCGGGCAAGACTGTCCTCCTTCACAGCGATCAGGGGCTTGGCGACGCGATTCATTTTGCGCGCTATGCAACGATGGTGGCGGGGCAGGGCGCGCGCGTGGTTCTTCATGTCGATCCGCCGCTCAAGGATGTCCTCCAGGCGGTCGAAGGCGTTGCGCAATGTCTCGGCAAGGATGAGCCATTGCCCGCCTTCGATATGCATTGCCCCTTATCGAGTCTGCCGCTTGCGTTCGGTACGCGGGTGGAAACCATTCCGGCGCGCGGGCCTTATCTGCGCCCTGCGCTTGATCGCGCACGATGGGAGGAGCGTCTTGCCGGAACGCGCACCCCGCGCGTGGGACTTGTTTGGTCGGGCAATCCTAATCACGCCAATGATCACCGCCGCTCGATCGAATTCGCGCAGTTTGCTCCGTTACTTGATCTGCCGATGACGTTTGTCAGTCTGCAAAAGGATATCCGCCCGGGGGATCACCTCGCGCTGGTGGGACATTCGCAAGTACTCGATCTCGGTAGGGAAGTCGAAAACTTCACAGATACGGCAGCGCTGCTGTCATGTCTCGATGTGCTGATAAGTGTCGATACCAGTGTCGTGCATCTGGCCGGCGCTCTGGGGCTGCCGGTCTGGGTGATGCTCGCTTATACGCCGGATTGGCGGTGGCTGCTCGATCGGCAGGATAGCCCCTGGTACCCGAGCGCGCGTCTTTTCCGCCAGGACGCGGCGCGGGATTGGTCTGTCGTGATCGGGCAGGTGAAGGACGCGCTCAGGGGACTTCTGTCGGCCTGAAGCGGCTGCTCGCAGGCCTCGCATCGCGCCCGCCGAGTCATCAGTAATCATATTTTAAGCCATTAAGTTTACAGATTTTAACAGAGATAAACCAAGGCTGGGATCCTCGATGTCGAACGCCGCCAACGCTTACGCCCGTGTCGCCCAAACCACCTCTTCTCCACGCGAAATCGAAGCCCAGGCGTTGCTCAAGGCGGCAAGACAGCTCCAGGATGTAATGAGCAACTGGGGTAAGGCGGGCACCGATGTGACCGGCGCGTTGCTGTTCAACCGCAAGCTCTGGTCGATCCTTCTCAGCGCCGTCACCAGCGACGAGAGTCCGCAGAGCATCGAGATCCGCCAGAACATCGCCAATATCGGTACGTTCGTGCTGTCGCAGACGGCGGAAATGCAGATCGCGCCGAAGCCGGAATTGCTCAAGCCGCTGATCGAGATCAACTGCAATCTCGCCGCCGGCCTGTCCGGCCGCGCCTGATCGCAGCGCGCGGGAGACGCCTGTGGCCGATATCTACAGCATCATCTCGTCGAACTACGTCACTGTCGGCAGCAACATCGCCGGCCTTGCCAATTCGAGCACACCTTACGTTCCGGTCGATGCGAGCCTGTATCAAGGCTCATGGACCGGAGCCTATGCGGACAACACCAAATTCACGATCCAGATTTCGAACGTGGATGGTTTCCGCGCCAAGGTCCGCTACCAGAGCGGCGCGACGCTCAAATATCAGGACGTCCTGATCAAGGACAATTCCTTCAAGTTCGGAGATTCGAAGTTCACCCTGACCGACACCGGCAAGGCTCAGGTCAAGACCGTGATGACCAATGCTGCCACCGGCGCGCAGACCCTCGAGACGGCCTACGCGACGATGAGCTGAAGTTCTTATTTGGTTTGGAAGCAGAGACAAAACAGGCCGCAGGAAATCCTGCGGCCTGTTTTGTTTGAATGGGTTTATCCGGCTTATGCCTGGCGGTCGGCGTGGCGTTGAGCCTTTTTCTCTTCCTTGGCTTCGTCCTGCGCGCGCAGATAGGCGCGCGCTCGCAAGCGTGTCTCGTCGGGATATTGGTTGACGACGAGGTTGGTGCGGTTGTCGACCACCTGATAAACGACTTCGGCGGCCGCCCGATCGATCATGATCTGGTGGCCGAGATTGGCGTTGGCGCGCGGGTCCGAACTGTTCGTCTGAACGTTCGCCGCCGCGATCACGGCCTTGTCCGAATTGAGCTGTGTCGGAACAGCCGATTTGGCAGCGTCAGGCACCTGCTGAACGACAGCAGGCGTCACGACCGACGCCCCCACCGGCCTGATGCTAAAATCCGTGCTCATGGCAGCCTCCTGGCCTCCTGTGAGTCAAAGTGCTTCCCTTTGTGGGGCACTGTGGAACAGGAAGTCTGAAAGCGGCGCTAGGACGGGCGTCGCAATTTAAATCGAATTGTGCGGGTTAGAGAGTGCGTGCCGCTTAAAGCGAACGGCTGACCGTGAGCGGTGTGGCGTAGCGGTGGTTCGGCGCGGCGCGCTGGCCGGCGGCGGTATAGCCCTGCGGGTTGCGGCGCCGCTGGATTTCACCGTTCACGCCGCGGATGATGCCTTCCGAGACCGCGTGCGCGGTGGCGAGCACGGTGAGGTTGACCTGCAACAAAGCGCGGAACGTGTCGTGATGGCGATGCAGCGTCGCCAGCAGCTCGGGCGTCGATCGCTTGAGGTACGTGGCGCTGTGCTTGATCTCCGACACGGCGCGCATGTAATCGCGCGACGCTTCGCCTTTTTTGCTTTCCAGTGCCATCGCCTCGCGAACCTTGCCGGCGCGCACCAGCTCCGTTTCCTGCTCCACGATGTCGAGCAGGCCCGCCATCATGCGCATCAACCCATCCGCGAGCCGTTGCGCCTCGGCAGGTGTCGATGCCGGAACGATGGGCAGGGCAGCGTTTTGGGAAAGCTCGGTGTTCATCATGAGGATGCTCCCGGCGTTACGCCGTCTGGTTGGCCTGTTGCATGATCAGCGTGCGGTAGACCTCGTTGCCGATGCCGATGCCGCCAGCCTTGGCGAAGGAGCGCGCGTACTGGTCGACCATCATCGAGCGCCAGACGCCGGTGCCTTGCGTGTCGCCGAACGGGCCTTCGCCCTTCACGCCGGAGGCCATCTGCGAAAACATCGAGTTGAGGAACACCGCCTCAAAATCCTCCGCCTTGGCTTTGGATTTAGCCTGGTTCTCCGGCGAGACTTTCTCCAGCGCCTTGGCGAACACCGGATCGGCGCGGCCGTTGATGAGTGTCATGGAAGGGGATGCGGTCATCACATCACCTCGATGTCGGCCTGGATCGCGCCTGCGGCTTTGATCGCCTGCAGGATGCTGATCATGTCGCGCGGCCCGATGCCCAACCCGTTGAGGCCGTCCACGAGCTGCTGAAGTGAGACGCCATCCTTGACGAGGGCGAGCTTCTTGCCGTCCTCCTGGACGCCGACGCTGGTGTTGGGCGTGACCACGGTTCGTCCACGCGAGAACGCTGTAGGCTGGCTGACCTGCGGACTCTCCGAAACCGTGACGGTGAGATTGCCTTGCGCCACCGCCACCGTGTTAACGCGCACGTCACGGCCCATGACGATGATGCCTGAGCGTTCGTCGATCACGATCTTGGCGCTCATGTCCGGCTCGACCTGTAACTGTTCGATCTCGGTCAGCAGCGCGACGACGTTGCCTTTGAACTCCGCCGGAATGCTGAGCTGCACGGTGGAGGGATCGACGGGCTCGGCGACCCTGCTGCCGAGGTAGTCGTTGACCGCCGCGGCGATGCGCTTGGCCGTGGTGAAGTCGCCGTTGCGCAGCGCGAGCCGCACGTTCGGCAGGCGGTTGAGCTGGAATTCGATTTCACGCTCGACCAGCGCGCCGTTGGCGATGCGGCCGTTGGTCGGCACGCCGCGCGTAACCTTGGCGGCTTCGCCTTCCGCCGTAAAGCCGCCCACCGCGAGCGAGCCTTGCGCGACCGCGTAAACGTTGCCGTCGGCGCCGAGCAGGGGGGTGACGAGCAGGGTGCCGCCTTGCAGGCTCTTGGCATCGCCCATCGCCGAAACGGTGACATCCATCCGCGTGCCTTGAGTGGCGAAAGCCGGCAGGTTGCCGGTCACCATCACGGCGGCGACGTTGCCGGTGCGGATCGTGGCGCCGCGGATGTTGACGCCCATGCGTTCCAGCATCGCCTGCAGCGACTGCTTGGTGAAGGGGATGTTGTTGAGGGTGTCGCCGGTGCCGTTGAGGCCGACGACGAGGCCGTAACCGATCAACTGGTTCTGGCGCACGCCTTCGATATTGGCGAGATCCTTGATGCGCGATGTCGCGCAGGCTGGCCCGACCGCGATCAACACCGCGATGGCCGCTCCGCACAGCGCCTGAAATAGCCGAACCATCCTCGCTCCCCGCTGAGGTTCTGTCTCACATGGTCCGCCCGCTCCCACAGGAGGACCACAGAGTGTCTTGCGAGAGCCGTGCCAGTTTTCGGGAAGTGGGATGCGTTGAAATTGTTCGGTTTTTCCCGCCGGGTACGAGCCCTGCGCCGGGCGGGGCTGCTCATAACTTGCCGAACCGGCAAATTCTGCCGGGCCGTTTAGGAATTGTTAACCATGAGGGCGCAAGTCTGCCGCCATAGCTCGTGTGTCCCTTTGTCGGGCTGCAAAGGTAACCAGGCCACTGGCCGAGCGAGACGATCATGAGAATCAACGGACCCAACGGCACCACCTTCGGATCACCCGCCTCGGGTGCGCGGCGGACGAGTTCGGGCGGATTTACGCTCGACGAACTGACGACGGCGAGCGAGACCCGCGCCGCGACCGCACCGCGCGCTGCCGCCGGCATCGATGCGCTGCTGGCGCTTCAGGGCATCGAGGAAGACCCGACCCAGCGCCGCAGGCGTTCGGTCGCGCGCGGCAAGAACGCGCTCGACCTGCTCGACGATCTCAAGATCGGGATGCTGTCGGGGACGCTGGATACGGCGATGGTCAACCGGTTGCGTGGCGCCGCCACCGAATTGAAAATGAGTTCGGGCGATGCGGGCCTCGATCAGGTGCTCTCCGAGATCGAGTTGCGAGTCGAGGTCGAGATCGCCAAAGCCGCGCGGTGAAAGCACGCCGGGATTGCAGCAGGGGGTGCGAACGCCGCCGCGGCACTTTGGCGAATGTTCCTGATTGCTTGCCAAACCCTCTGTTTTGCGGGCATTTTTAGCAATTCTATCCCCGGTTCCGCAGTTAACGGGGCATAGCCATCGGGGCGGCATTTCCCTGTATTGTCTGTCATGGATCGCCGCTATATAAGCACCGCCCGGCGACCCGGATCGCCCTGGCTGGGGATAAGAATCGGTGTTGGAAAAAGTGAAGGCCTATAAACCGTCCGAGAAGGAGCCGTTCATGAACGAGCGGCAGCGCGAATACTTTCGCGCCAAGCTTCTCGCCTGGAAGGAAGAGATCCTGCGCGAGGCGAAAACCACGCTTCAGCAGTTGCAGGAAGAGAACGTCAATCACCCTGATCTCGCCGACCGCGCATCGTCGGAAACCGACCGCGCCATCGAGCTGCGCGCCCGTGACCGCCAGCGCAAGCTGATCTCCAAGATCGATGCCGCGATCCAGCGCATCGAGGATAATACCTACGGGTATTGCGAGGAGACCGGTGAGCCGATCTCGCTGAAGCGGCTCGAAGCGCGTCCGATCGCGACGCTGTCGGTCGAGGCGCAGGAGCGCCACGAAAAGCGCGAGAAGGTCTATCGCGACGAATAGGGCCGAAAGCCCGATCCGAAACAAGCGCGCCACGGCGGAATGCCGGGCGCGCTTTTTTGTTGATGCTAACCGCTTTCGCCGCCCGGAAGCTGGTGTATGAGACCCTTCTCCTCGTTCAGAACGTTATCCTTCCGCAGTTGTTCTTGCGTCTTGCTATCCAAATGATCTTTGCCTCCCTTCGGACCTGACGTTGGCGGAAGATGCCCGGTTCCTTGAGGGTGGCGTTCATGACCCTTTAGAGTCTGCCTGTCTTGAGAGTCTGCCTGTCTTGGCTGTCCTGATTATAGCCCGACATCACACGCTCTCCTTTGGTTAGTCCTAACCAAAGCGGCAATGGCGATCACGTTCCCTCCCGGAGGCGGACTCTTTGTTGGTTGTGCAGCAGCCTCGACTCATATTCCGCGATGTAACGCTGCTTTCTGAGCAGCCGCGAAACGGTCGCGGCTCTCGCCAGGGGAGCTGACGAGAGCCGCGTCGTAGACGCCTTTCCATGCCTAGGTTCACGGATCGGCGTGGGAGCTTGGAAGATCGCGAAGGGAGAGTTCGCGATCAGAACGGAAGCAGGACGTCCATCACCTGTTGTCCGTAGCGCGCCTGCTGGACGTCGGTGATCTGGCCGCGGCCGCCATAGGCGATGCGGGCCTGCGCGATCTTGCTGGAGTCGATGGTGTTGTCGCTCTGGATGTCCTCGGGCCGCACGATGCCCGCAACCACCAGTTCGCGGATTTCATAATTGACGCGGATCTCCTGCTTGCCCTCGACCACGAGGTTGCCGTTCGGCAGGAGTTGCGTGACCACGGCGGCGACGTTGGTCTGCAACGCTTCCTGCCGCGTGATCGAACCCTTGCCGTCGGTGGAGGAGGTCGAGTCTGTCGTCATCATGTTGCCGGCGCCGTTGGTGCCGGGCACCTTCTTCACCCCGAAGAAACTCGTGATGTTGGAATCTTCCGTGCCGGACCGGCTGCGCTGGGTTTCGTTGGCGATGTTGGCCTTGTCGGTGATGTTGACGGTGATGGTGAGAATGTCGCCGACCTGATGGGCGCGCTGATCCTTGAAGAAGGCGCGCGACCCGTTCCGCCACAGCGAGTTCGGATTGTAGGACGCGGGCTGCGGCGTCGGCATCGGCATCGAGACCGGTTTGTAGCCTGCCTTCGTCGTCGGATTGTCGATCGACGACAGTTTCGGCTGTTCGCCGATATTGGCGAGGCGCTCCAGCGAGGAGCAACCGCTCGTCAGGCATCCGATCGCCGCGAGCACGGCAACGGTGCGGAGAAGATGGCGCTTGCGATCCCTGTACATTACTCGATCTTTCCGGCTGCGGTCATGTTGGCGGCGAGAGTGGCGGGCCGCATGATGCGCGGCTTCGCGGCGATGATGGCGACCTGGCCCGGTCCGACCACGATGCCCTGCACGGTGCGCTTGGATTGCAGGTTGAGAACGTTGACGGTGTCGCCCTTGGTCCCGGCCTCGAGTGCCTTGCCGCGGCCGGTGAGGTAGATGCCGGGCGCTTCATAGACCAGCGTGATCGCCTGATCGCGGATCACGAGATCGGCCTTGACGAGGTCGGTCGTCCGCAGTGCCTGTCCGGAGCGCATCGCGCGGCGCATTTGCATCCCGATGGCGCGGTCGAGCGAAATTCCGTCGGAGCCGACTTCGGCCTTGGGGCGGCGTTCGATGCTGATGTCGGAGGCCTTGATGATGTCGTTGCGTTCCAGCGGGCGCATCAGCACGGCAGCCTGCACGGTCTCAACCGCGGTGCCGGTGAAGCGCAGTTTCGCAGGCGTGGAGGAGGTGTCGCTGGCGATGTCGAATTGGACGTCGAAGCGGCCGCTGCGCGCGTCATAATACGTCGCCACCGGAATGAGGTCACCGCCGAAAGAGGGATCGAGCTGAATGTCGCGCAGTTCGCGGTCGAAGGTCAGCGACAGATTGGCAGCATCGCCGAGGCCGCCGCGATGCGCGAGCGCCTTCGCCACCTGCTGCTCGACGTCCTTGGCCGGCAGCGCGCGCGAGGCGCGGGTGATCGCGATTTCCTTGAGGTTGTGGGTGTCGACGCCGATCACTTCATTGGCGCGCAGGGTTTCGAGCAGTTGCGCGGTGCGCAGCATGCCGGTGGTGCCGAGGTCGGGGGCGCGATAGATCGCGATCTGAGCGGCGATGCCCGCGTTGTCGACCAGATCGCCGATCCGCACCACGTCGCTGGAGATGACGGCGCTGGCGCGCAGCGAGGGGCCGCTGGTCACGTCCTGCGCGGGCCCGGCGAAAGCGGGCGAGGCGGCGAGGACAATCGCGGCGGCGAAGGCGAGGCCGGTTTTGATGATCGTGCTTTTCATGATCGTGCTCATGGCTAGCGCAGCATGCCGGTGGTGGTTTGCATCATCTGGTCGGCGGCGCTGACGACCTTGGCGTTCATCTCGTAAGCGCGCTGCGCCGCGATCAGATCGGAGATTTCGGACACCACCTCGACGTTGGCCTGTTCGAGGTTGCCCTGCTGGATGTCGCCGAAGCCGTCGGCGTTGGCGAGGCCGTCCTGCGGCGGACCGGAGGCGGGGGTATCGGTGAAGAGGTTGTCGCCGATCGATTGCAGGCCCGACTTGTTGATGAAGCGGGTGAGGCCGATCTGGCCGAGCACCGAAGGCGTGGTCGATCCCGGCAGGATCACCGAAACCTGGCCTTGCGCGTTGATCGTGAGCTGCGAGGCGTTCTGCGGAATCGAGATGGTCGGCTGCACCAGATTGCCTTGCGCGTTGACGATGCGGCCCTGTCCGTCGGTGGTGAACGAGCCGTCGCGCGTGTAGGCGTAGGTTGAGTCCGGCAACTGGATCTTGAAATAGCCTTCGCCGCGGATCGCGACGTTGAGATCGCCGCCGACCGGCGACAGCGTGCCCTGCGTCATCAGGCGTGGCGTGCCGACGGTCTTGACGCCGCCGCCGATGTCGATGCCGACCGGCAGCACCGTGCCCTGGTCGGAGGCTTGCGCACCGACGCGCTGGACGTGCTCGTAGAGCAGGTCCTGAAAGCTCGCCATCTGCTTCTTGTAGCCGGTGGTGCGCAGGTTCGCGATGTTGTTGGAGATGACCTGGACGCTCAATTCCTGGGCGGCCATTCCCGTCGCGGCGGTATAGAGAGCACGCATCGTTCAATCTCCTCAGGCGGGAACGTCAGCGAGGGTCTGTATCGCGTTCTTCCGCAGATCCGCCTGCTGCTGCAGTAGATTCGAGATGTTCTGGTAGGTGCGGGTGATTTCCAGCATCCGGCTCATCTCGGCGATCGCGTTGACGTTCGACCGCTCGATGAAGCCTTCCTTGACGGTGGATTTCGTATCGACCTGTCCGACGACATTCGCGGGCGCCGCGAACAGGTTCGCGCCTTGCTTTTGCAACTGCTGTGGATTGGCGAACGAGGTCAGCTTCAGCTTGCCGCGCAGTGAATCGGTCTGGGTGATGGTGCCTTCCAGAACCGTGATGGTGCCGTCGTCCGTGATCTTGATGTCGTGGTCGGTCGGCTGGAAGGTGATGACGCCATTGGTGCCGAGCACCGGAAGGCCGCCCGAGGTGACGAGCTGGCCCTGCGCGTTGATCTGGAAGCGGCCGTCGCGGGTGTAGCGTTCGCCGTTCGGCGTCTGGACCGTGAAGAAGCCTTTGCCGCTGACGGCGACATCGAGCGGGTTCTTGGTGTTCTCCAGCGGGCCCTGCGAAAAGTCGCGGACCGTCGCGCGGTCCTGCACGAAGCTGACGCGGCGATCGCTGCCGGTGAAATTGTCTTCATGGGCGCCGCTACGCAGATATTCCTCGAACAGCGAGGAATCCGACTTGTAGCCATTGGTGCCGACGTTCGCCACGTTGTTGGCGACCACGTCGAGCTGCCGCTCAAGCGTCATTTGGCGCGATAGCGCGATGAGAGTCGTGTTCTCCATCGCAGTTCTCCCCTTGCAAAACCGCGATTGGCCTCTCCCAAAGCCGATGGCGGTTCGTTAAACCGTCTGCTCTCCCAAGCGGCCGGTTCGGGTTAGGTAATGCGAGGGTCGTGCCAGTTTTGAAATTTATGTGATTTCAAATGGATAGGCGAAAACGCCGGCGCCCGGCGGGCGGCAATAAGGTCTTGTTGACCATGTTTGCCCGGCAAAATTTTCCCAGTCCGGGACCAAAAGAAAGAAACCGTTAACCATTGCGACCTAGCGTCGGGCGATCAAGGCGCTCATGCGCCGGCGGCCTTTGTCTCGCGTATTCAAGCCAGTTCGGCACATCGGGCTCATCCTGACGGGACGGGCGATGGCAGACGAGGATCAGGTCGTAGAGGATACCGAAGAGGTTGCGGCGGAAGCCGCGCCGAACGGCAGGCGCAAGATCCTCATGATCGCAGGTGCTGTGGTCCTCACGCTCGCGGTCGGGGGCCTCGGCTGGTACGTGTTCCTGCGTCATGACACGAAGCACGCCACGGAAGAGGCCAAGGCCGCGCCGCCACCTGTGTTCCTCGAAGTCCCGGACATTCTGGTGAACCTCGCCAGTAACCCGGGCGAGCGCATCCAATATCTCAAGGTCAAGGCCGTGCTCGAGCTGAAGGAAGCTCCGCTGGCCGAGAAGGTGAAGCCGGCGATGCCGCGCGTCACCGACCTGTTCCAGACCTATCTGCGCGAACTGCGCGCCAACGATCTTAATGGCTCTATCGGCCTGTTCCGGATGAAGGAGGAGTTGACCAAGCGCGTCAACGCCGCCATCGCGCCGGAGCATGTCAACGCCGTGCTGTTCAAGGAAGTGGTGATCCAATGACGCCGGGTGACGTCGACCAGGACGCCCTAGCCGCCCAGTGGGAGGGCGCGCTCGACTCGGAGGATCCGGAGGAGGCGGCTGCCGAAGCCGCCGCCAACGAACTCACGGAATCGATGGCCGAGCAATGGGCCGCCATGGTGGATGGCGGCAGCCGGGGCATCAGCGGCGGCAAGTCCAGCGGCGAGCGGGTGCTGTCGCAGGAGGAAATCGATAATCTCCTCGGCTTCAGCGACGGCGAAGTTCATCTCGAAGACCATTCCGGCATTCGCGCCATCATCGACTCGGCGATGGTGTCCTACGAGCGCCTGCCGATGCTCGAAATCGTGTTCGACCGCCTGGTGCGGTTGATGACGACGAGCTTGCGCAATTTCACCTCCGACAACGTCGAAGTCTCGCTCGACCGCATCACCTCGGTGCGCTTCGCCGACTATCTCAATTCGATCCCGCTGCCTTGCGTGCTGACCGTGTTCAAGGCGGAGGAGTGGGAGAACTTCGGGCTGTTCACCGTCGATTCCAGCCTGATCTATTCGATGATCGACGTGCTGCTCGGCGGCCGTCGCGGCCAGACCTCGCTGCGCATCGAAGGCCGGCCCTACACCACCATCGAAACCAATCTCGTCAAGCGCCTCGTCGAAGTGGTGCTGGCCGATGCCGAGCAGGCATTCCGGCCGCTGTCGCCGGTGACGTTCACCATCGACCGGCTTGAAACCAATCCGCGCTTCGCCGCCATCAGCCGTCCCGCCAACGCCGCCATTCTGGTGCGGCTGCGCGTCGATATGGAAGACCGCGGCGGCAACGTCGAACTGCTGCTGCCCTACGCGACCATCGAACCGATCCGCAACGTGCTGTTGCAGATGTTCATGGGTGAAAAATTCGGCCGCGATCCGATCTGGGAAGGCCATCTCGCCACCGAGATCGCGCAGGCGGAAATGTACGTCGATGCGGTGCTTTACGAAGCCGACATGCCGCTGAAGCAACTGATGACGTTGAAGGTCGGCGACACGCTGCCGCTCGGCATTCGCCCCGATGCGATGGTGTCGGTGCGCTGCGGTGACGTGACGTTGAGCGAGGGCCGGATGGGGCGGGTCGGCGACCGCGTCGCGATCCGCGTCTCCAAGCCGCTGCACAAGCCGCACACGACTTACGCGATGTTCGAAAAGCAGGACGAACAAACAAAACTGATGGAGGCACAATGAACCACGTGATGGGAATGGCCATTGAGAGCCTCGTCGCTCTCCTGCTGATCTGGACGATCGCCTATTGCCGCCTGCTCAACAAGCGGCTCAAGATTCTCAAGGCGGACGAACAGTCGCTGAAGGCGACGATCTCCGAATTGATCACCGCGACAGAGATCGCCGAGCGCGCCATCGGCGGGCTTAAGGTCACGGTGCGCGAATGCGACGAGAATCTCGGCGCGCAGCTTTCCGAGGCGTCCGATCTGTCCGGCACGCTCGGCAAGCAGATCGCGGTCGGCAGCGAAATCCTGAAACGGCTCTGCGACATCGCGGTGGCGGCCCGCACCTCGACCGAGACTGCTGCGCCGGTGCGCAGCGATGCGAAGTCGGTGGTTGCTGCGGCACAGGCGTTCTCCGAGCGCCGGCGTGGTGGTCTTGCTGCATGAAGAGTCTGTTCCGCGAATTCCGGGTGATCCCGCTGCTCTTGATCGCGGCCAGTTGCCTGGCCGTGCTCAAGATCTCGGGATTGCTACTGGATGGCGGATATATTTTCCGGGATGAGCCGGTGCGGCCGAAATCCTGGGCGGAAAGCGCCCTGAATTTCCCGACCGGCCGTACCCATATGCTCGACACCTCCGACATCACCGGCTCGGTCGACAAGGCACCGGAATCCAAGCCGGCGGCTGGCCCGTCAGACGTAAGCACGACAAAGCCCGAAGACGTCGCGGCGCAGCCCGATCCGGCGAAGGCCGTATCGCCTGCAGAGCGCGCGGTGCTGGAACGGCTGCAGGCGCGGCGGCAGGAGATTGAGACTCGCGCCCGCGAAATCGACATCCGCGAAAATCTCGTCAAGACCGCCGAAAAGAAACTCGAGGGCAAGCTTCAGGAATTGAAGGCGACGGAAGCGCGGATCACATCGGTGGAAGGCCAGAAGGCGAAGGCCGAGGCCGCGAAGATGAAAGACCTCGTGACGATGTACGAGAACATGAAGCCCAAGGACGCCGCCAAGGTGTTCGACCGTCTCGACATCGCCGTGCTCTACCAGATCGCCTCGCAGATCGTGCCGCGCAAGCTGTCCGACATTGTCGGCCAGATGCAGCCGGAGAACGCCGAACGGCTCACGGTGGAGATCGCGCGCCGGGCGGGTGGGGAGAAGTCGGCTTCGCTGTCCGACCTGCCGAAGATCGAGGGACGTCCGGCCAATTAAAGACAATCGGAAGCGCCATGATTAACAGGGCGTTAAACGCGGGATTCTAGGGTGGTCCGGTATCCGGACCCGGCGTTCGGGAGAGCCAAAGAGACGGACCACATGGCCGGGCAGGCTGCGTTGCAATCCATGAGACGGGGAACGTTCGGACGGCTGGTCCGTGCGCGCGCTGTCATGCGCGCGGCCTTCTGTTGTGCACTCGTTGCCGCCGCGCTGGCATGGCCGGGGCGGGCGCTCGCCGACCCGGTGAAGGGTGAGGCGATGCTCACCCAGGAGAACGGTTACGCGCGTTTGCTGCTGCGCTTTACCGAGGAAGTGCCGACCGAAGTCACGATGGCGGGCTCGATCATGGTGATCCGGTTCGCCAAGCCCGTCGATATGTCGGTCGATGCGCTCAACGATGCGGTGCCGGCCTATGTCGGCACGGCGCGGCGCGACCCCGACGGTGCTGCGATCCGCCTTGCGCTCAACCAGAAGATCCGCGTCAACCAGATGGTGGCTGGCGAGCGGGTCTATCTCGACCTGCTGCCCGAGAAATGGGTTGGCCTGCCGCCGCCGCTGCCCGCCGAGGTGGTGAAGGAATTGTCCGAGCGCGCGCTGGCCGCCGAGCGCATCCTGCGGATGCAGAAGCAGGCCGAAGCCGCAAAGAAGCGCCCGCCGATCCGGGTGCGCACGGCGGTGCAGCCGACCTTCGTTCGTTTTGTGTTTGAATTGCCGGAAGGCGTCAGCGTTTCGTCGTCGCTTAACGCCGACAAATACACGCTGTCGTTCTCGGCGCCGCTGACGTTCGACCTCGCCGACGCCAAGGTGACGGCGCCTTCGAACATCAAGAGCATCAAGCAATCGCTTTCTGGCGATACCTCTGCGGTGGAGATTGCGCTGATCGGCGAAGTCGATGTTCACGGCTTCCGCGAGGAACGCAATTACATCGTCGATATCGGGTTCGACACCGGCAAGGCCGGCATGGCGTTGAGTCCGGTCGTCTCGCGCCCGGCGGCGCAAACGGCCGCGCCGCCTAAAGGTGACGCGCATCAGGCGGCGGCTCCATCAGCGGCGCCTGCTGCAAAACCGGCTGTGCCGGCACCGCCCCCTGCGCCGAAGGCGGCCGACGATCACAGTGCTCTGCCGGATTTGCCAAAGATGGCGGACAAGAAGGTGGATGCGCCTGTTGCACCACCTGCGCCAGCCGCACCAAAAGCAGCAGGCGATCATGCTGACTTGCCGGGCAGGCCCCAGGTGGCCGATGCGTCCAAGGCGTCAGATCTTCCCAAAAAATCCGATGCGCCGAAAGCCGCTGCCGCGCAGCCGCCGGCATCGCCGCAAGCTGCCGCCACGGACAAGCCGCCACAGGGCATCGTCGCCAAGCGCAGCAGCGCCGATTTCAGGATCACCTTTCCGTTCGCAAGCAGTGTGCCGACGGCTTTGTTCAGGCGTGCCGATTCGATCTGGATGATCGTGGCCGATCCCCGTCCGCTCGACGTGCAGCCGATCAAGACGGAAGGCGGCCCGCTGGTCGCGGCGGTCGAGAGCGTGCCGGTGCAGGGCGGGCAGGCGATCCGCATCAAGCTCAACCGGCCGCAACTGGCGACGTTGTCGGGTGACCAGCAGACGATGGCGCTGACGCTGGCCGATCAGGATATGGCCGCCTCGCAGCCGCTAGTGGCGGTGCGTAATGTCGGCGATCCGAGCCGTGCCAATGTCAGCATTGCCGTATCGCAGCCCGGCCCGTTGCTGCGTCTTCACGATCCGGAGGTCGGCGATACGCTGTCCGTCGTGACCATGCCGCTGCCCGCGCGCGGTTTTCTGCGTCCGCAGAATTTCGTGGAATTCTCTTTGCTGGAATCGATGCAGGGCGTCGCTGTGTCGACGAACTCCGACGATGTCCGCGTCGAAGCCCATCCCGACAAGATCGTTATCAGCCGTCCCGGCGGATTGACGCTGTCTGCGGCGAGTACTGCGTCCGACCGCTCCGGCGCACCGGGCGGCGCGGTGTTCGACCCGGCCGTATGGGCCATGAACCAGAAGGCGAAGTTCTTGCCGCGCCTCGATCAGTTGATGGACGCGGCATCGGCGGCGCCGGATGACAAGCGTCTGGCGGCGAACCTCGCCTTGGGCAAGTTTTATCTGGCGCGCGGTTTCTATCAGGAGGCCAAAGGCGCGCTCGACCTCGCGCTGGTGAAGCCGCAGGCGCAGGAAAGCATGCAGCCGGTGCTGATGGCGCGGGCGGTCGCGGAAATTCTGACGGGCCGCATCGATTCCGCGCTGAAGGACCTCAACAACCCGGCGATCGCAGGCTCCTTCGACTCGGAATTGTGGAAGGGGCTTGCCAGCGCGCGTCAGGAGAAATGGGCCGATGCGCGGGAGAAATTCAAGAACGTCGAATCCGCGATCATCTCGCTGCCGCTCGACCTGCAGCGGATCATCCTGATCGAGGCGATGCAGGCGTCGCTTGAAGTGCGCGACTATGACAGCGCCGCCGCGCGCAGCAACGATCTGGAAACGATTGGCGCGATGCCGGATCAGGTGATGCGGCTGCGGCTGTTGCGCGGCCGTCTCGCCGAGGCGCTCGGGCGCGATCGCGATGCGCTCGCCGATTATCGTGCGGTCCGCGCCTCGCCCGACCGGCCCTCGGCGGCGGAAGCGACGATCTCCGAGATTGCGCTGCTGCAGCGGAACAACAAGATCGCGCCGGGCACGGCGTTGGACGATCTCGAAAAACTGTCCGTGCTGTGGCGGGGCGACGAGACCGAGGTCAAGACCCTGCAGATGCTGATGCATCTCTATACGGAGAAGGGCCGTTATGCCGATGCGCTGGCGTCGGCGATGACCGCGACGCGGCTGCGGCCGAATTCGGAAGCCTCCCGCGATGTGCAGGACGAGGCGTCGGCGCTGTTCGCGCAACTGTTCCTGACCGACAAGGGCGACAGCCTGCCGCCGATCAAGGCGCTCGGGCTGTTCTATCAGTATCGCGATCTCACGCCGATCGGCCGCCGTGGCGATGAGATGATCCGCAGGCTCGCGGACCGCCTCGTGGCCGTCGATCTGCTCGATCAGGCGAGCGAGCTTCTGCAGTACCAGATCGATCACCGCCTCGAAGGTGCGGCGCGCGCGCAGGTCGCCGCGCGCCTGTCGATGATCTATCTGATGAACCGCAAGCCGGCCCGCGCCATCGCCGCGTTGCGCTCCACCCGCATCACCGATCTTGCGGGTGAGGTGCGCCAGCAGCGCCTGTTGCTCGAGAGCCGCGCGCAGAGCGATGTCGGCCGCTACGATCTCGCGCTGGAATTGATTTCGAACGTGCAGGGCCCCGAAGCGATCCGGCTGCGCTCGGATATTTACTGGGCGGCGCGGCGCTGGCGGGAATCGGCCGAGCAGATCGAGGTGCTGTACGGCCAGCGGTGGCGCGACTTTCATCCGCTGACCGACACTGAGAAGAGCGACGTCATCCGCGCGGCGATCGGTTACGCGCTCGCCAACGACACCATCGGCCTGTCGCGCTTCCGCGAGAAGTATGGGCCTAAGATGGCGGCCGAGGCCGACCGCCACGCCTTCGACATCGCGTCGAAGCCGGGATCGTCCGACGCGGCGGGGCTGGAGCGGATCGCGAAGATGGCGGCGAGCATCGACACGCTGGACGGATTCCTGCGCGAGATGCGCAAGCGTTTCCCCGATGCGGTGGCGCGCGCGAAGATTCCGGGCGTGAAGAATGACGCGGAAACCACGGGCGCGCTGCCTGCGATTGTCGGCAAGGTTACATCTGCGAAGTGAGTGCGTGCGGCATCAGCCGCCGCCGTAGCTCTTCACCAGGCTGCCTGCGACCAGCGCCCAGCCGTCCACCAGCACGAAGAAGATCAGCTTGAACGGCAGCGACACCACGACCGGCGGCAGCATCATCATGCCCATCGACATCAGCACCGACGACACCACGAGGTCGATGATCAGGAACGGCAGGAACAAGAGGAAGCCGATCTCGAACGCGCGCTTGAGTTCGGAGATCATGAAGGCGGGAACGAGAATCCGCAGCGACATCTGGTCGGGCGTTGCCGGCGGCGGCTCGCGCGACAGATCCATGAACAGCTTGAGGTCCTTTTCGCGGACGTTCTTCTGCATGAAGCCGCGCAGCGGCGCGATCGCGAGCGGCAGGCCCTGCTCGACGGTGAGCTGGTTGGCGATCACCGGCTTGACGCCGTCATCGTAGGATTTCTGCAGCACCGGCCCCATCACGAAGCCGGTGAGGAACAGCGCGAGCGCGATCATCACCGAATTCGGCGGCGCGGTCGCAGTGCCCATCGCGGTGCGCAGCAAGGACAGCACCACCACGATCCGGGTGAAGGATGTCATCATCACCAGGATCGACGGCGCGATCGAGAGCACCGTCAAAAGCGCGATGAGCTGGACCGCGCGCTCGGTAACGCCGCTGCCCGCGCTCTGGCCGAAATTAATGCTGATGTCCTGCGCGAACGCGGGCGTGGCCAGCGTGGCGGCGATCAGGACGGAAAGAAAAAGAACTCTACGCGGAAGTTTCGCCGGCCTCACGTCGGGTTCTTCGGACGGCCGAGCAGGCTCGCCATTTCGTCTTCGAGGTTCTCGAAGGCGGGGCGGGCCGGTTCGGCTTCGCCGGCAGCGTCGGCCGAAGCGGGCCGCGGCGCAGGTGCTTCCGGCGCCACCGGAGGTGCGCCGATTCGTTCCGCCGATGTCACGCTGACGGTGCGCGCCTCGGTCGCCTCGACGCGGGTGCCGGGGCGGCGGAGAGCCGCTTCGAGGCGCTGCGCCATTTCGGCGAGGTTCTGGTCGGCGGCGGAAACGGGTTCGGGCGCGCGCGGTGCAGGGCGCGCGGGTGCGGCGGTGTCGAGGCGCGGTGCGCGCGACAATGACGGCTCTAGCCGTTCGCTGCGCGGCAGTAGTCGCGAGGGAGCGCGCAGCGCCGGCTCAGGTACGGCCCCGGCGAGCGGATCCTCGCGGGTGCGCTCGGGTGCGAGTGATGGCGCGCGGCGCAGATCGTCACCCAGCGAAGGCCGCGACGGACGCGGTGCGGGCGGCGCCGGCTGCGGCTCGGGGAATTCGAAAGGCTCGGCGTGGGGAGCTGCGGGCTCCGACCAGTTGGTGTCGGGCAGCGCCACGCGCGGCGGCAATTCGGTGCCTGCGGGCTGACGCGGGGCGGCCGCGTCGCGCCCCGAGGAATTGCGCACGATGTTCGGCTCAACAACGATGTCGCTCGGGCCGCCGATCATCAGAAGGTGTTCGACATTGTCACGGCGCACCAGCACCAGGCGGCGGCGGCCATCGACGGCGGCGGCATCGATCACCGCGAGGCGGGGCATCCGGCCGCGGCTGTTGCCCGATCCGATTCCGCGTCCGGCGAAGCGGCGCACCAGATAGGCGGCGGCGCCGATCAGGGCCAGCACGATCAGGATGGCGAAGAAAATCCATACTATCTGCGACATCCGGTGTGTCCTCGTTGCAATCCGACGGCTTCGTGCCTGGTATCGTTTTGGGACCGGCGTAAACAACGGCCCTGCGGGGTCAGAAGTTTCGCGCCATCCGTTAATCTGTCCCGGCCGAAAAAGGCCAGGGAGCTGCGCTCTTCATAGACCAGGAATCGGCCAAACCCAACCCTCAAGGCCACAATATCAGGGACTTAGCGGGCCTTATCACGCAATCCTGTTGAAAATGGGCGGGCTGGGACGCCAGCACCGCGTCACGACAGGTTAACAGCGGGGCCGATTTTAACTCTTAGTTAACCATACAGGCGGCAAATTCTGCCTAGCTGCGGCGTGAGGCCGAAGCGCACCCGGCGGAGGCCGTCATGGCGATCACCGATCTTCCGATGTTGTCGATGCTGCGGACCAAGATGCAATGGCATCAGGAGCGCCAGCGCGTGCTGGCCGAAAACGTCTCCAATTCCGACACCCCGAATTTCCGCCCGCGCGACCTCGTCGAACCGACCTTCGACAAGACCGGCATCAACGGCATGCACGAAATCGCGATGGTGCGCACCAGCGCCAGCCATATCCAGGCGGCGGGCGTCAGCGAGGCGTTCGGCTCCAACACCGGCGGCTACGAGACACGGCCCGCAGGCAATGCCGTCAACATCGAGGACGAGATGCTGAAGGTGGCGTCCAACCAGATGGACTATGCCGCCGCCGCTTCGCTCTACACCAAGAGCCTCGACCTCATCAAAACCGCCATCGGCAAACGCTAAGGGCAAGGAGAGGCGTCATGGCTGAAAGCATGGACTTCCTCAAATCGATGAGCATCGCGACTTCCGGCTTGCGCGCGCAGGCAGGGCGGATGCGGGTGATCTCGGAAAACATCGCCAACGCCGATTCGACCGCGAGCACCGCGGGCGGCGACCCGTACCGGCGCAAGGTGCCGACCTTCACCTCGGCGCTCGACCGCACGCTCGACGCGCAGGTGGTGTCGCTCGGCCGGATCAAGACCGACACCACGTCGAGCTTCCGCATCAAGCACGAGCCGGGCAATCCGGCGGCGGACGCCAACGGCAACGTCAAATATCCGAACGTCAATTCGCTGGTGGAAATGACCGACATGCGCGAGGCGCAGCGGTCTTATGAGGCCAACCTCAACATCATCAGCGCGACGCGCCGGATGATCCAGCGCACCCTCGACATTCTCAAAGCCTGATCGGGAGAGATTCAATCATGGCAACGCCTTCAGTCGCAGCCAACGCCTATGCAAGCCTGTCGCGCATCATGGATTCCGCCACGGGCGCCGGCGGGGCAGGGAAGACCGCCGGCATCGGTGGCGGTCCTTCGTTCAGTTCGCTCGTCAAGGACGCGATGAACAGCGTGCTCGATACGGGGCGCAAATCCGACGCGCAGACGGTGGCAATGGCATCCGGCAAGGCCAACATCATGGACGTGGTGACGGCGGTCGCCGATACCGACGTCGCGGTGTCCACGCTCGTCTCGGTGCGCGACAAGGTGATCCAGTCCTACGAAGACATCATGAAGATGCCGATCTGATCGCGCGCTTTTTTCGTTCTCATGCAAGGAATACCGACATGACCGGCCCTGAAGTTCTGGAAGTCGCGCGCGATTCGATCTGGACCATCGTGCTGGTCTCGGCCCCGGTACTGGTAGTCGGCCTCATCGTCGGCGTCGCCATCTCGCTGGTGCAGGCGCTGACGCAGATTCAGGAACAGACACTGGTGTTCGTGCCGAAGATTCTGGCGGTGTTCATCACGCTCCTGATCGCGCTGCCGTTCATGGCGGATGCGATGCACAGCCACATGATGCGGATTTCGTCGCGAATCATCGGCGGATAAGTCAAACTATGCGGCGATCATGCGCATCGACATCTCATTCCTGCCGGCCCTGGCGGCGACCTTCCTGCTGGTCTTCGCCCGCGTCGGTTCGATGATGATGCTGTTGCCGGGCTTCGGCGAGGCCAGCGTCCCGGTCCGCCTGCGCCTTGGCATCGCGCTGCTGCTCACACTGATTTTGCTGCCGCTGCATCGCGACGCCTATCACGTCGATCTGTCCTCGACGACGGCGGTGATGGTGCTGATGGTCCATGAGATCATCGTCGGCGTCGTGCTCGGCGCGACCGCGCGCTTCACGCTCGCCGCACTCTCGGTTGCAGGCTCGATCATCGCCCAGCAGATCGGGCTCGGCTTCGTCACCGCGGTCGATCCGACCCAGGACCAGCAGTCGGTGATCGTCGCGAACTTCCTGATGATCCTCGCAATGGCGCTGATCTTCGCCACCAACACGCACTACCTCGTGCTGGCGGCGCTGAGCGACAGTTACACGCTGTTCTCGCCGGGCGAACTGATGCCGAGCGGCGACGTCGCGGCACTGGCGACGAAAGCGTTTACGGAGGCGTTCAAGATCGGCGTGCAACTGTCGGCGCCGTTCATCATCTTCGGTCTGGTGTTCAATCTAGGCCTTGGCCTGCTGGCGCGGATGATGCCGCAGATGCAGGTCTATTTCGTCGGCGTCCCGCTTTCGATTCTCGCGGGCTTCCTGCTGCTCGGCGTCGTCCTTGTCGCCGTGATGGCCACCTTCCTCAATTATTTCAGCGGCGTGATGCTTCAGCTCGCGCCGGTGAGCGGCGGAGGGTAGGCCGTGGCGGAGGAGGGCGACGAGGACAAAACACAGGACCCCACGGCCAAACGGCTCGAAGAAGCCCACAAACGCGGCGACGTCGCCAAAAGCATCGAGGTCAACACCTGGTTCATGATCGCGGGTGCGACCTTCATTATGTCGTCGTTCTCCGGTTCGATCGCCAACAACCTTGTCGTGCCGTTAAAGAACCTGCTCGAACATGCGGGGCAGATGAAAACCGACGGGGGAAGCCTGCTGCTTCTGGTGGAGCGGCTCGAGTACATGATGCTGGCGGCGCTCGGCATCCCGTTCGTGCTGCTGATCGTCGCCGCCGTCGGCAGCCATCTGATCCAGCACCGGCCGGTCTGGTCAGCCGATCCGATCACGCCGAAATTCAGCAAGCTGTCGCCGATGGCGGGCGCGAAGCGGCTGTTCGGCAAGCAGGCGGCGGCGAATTTCGCCAAGGGCCTGTTCAAGGTGATCCTGCTCGGCGTCGTGATGGCGGTGGTGATGTGGCCCGAGCACGAGCGCGCCGATGTCATGGTGCGGATCGAGCCCAGCCTGATGCTGGACCTGACGCGCTCGATGGCGCTCAAGCTAATGGGAACGGTGGTGGCGCTGCTCGCGATCGTCGCGACGCTGGACTATCTGTTCCAGTACCGGAGCTGGTTCGAGCGGCAGAAGATGTCGCTGCAGGAAGTGAAGGACGAATACAAGCAGTCCGAAGGCGACCCCCACATCAAGGGGCGCATCCGGGCGCTGCGCGTGGCGCGAATGCGCAAGCGCATGATGGCCGCGGTGCCGACCGCATCCGTCGTCATCACCAACCCGACCCACTACGCGGTGGCGCTGAAATACGAGCGCGGCATGCCCGCGCCGATCTGCGTCGCCAAGGGTGTCGATCTGATCGCGTTCAAGATCCGCGAAGTCGCGGCCGCCCACGATATTCCGGTGGTGGAGAACGTGCCGCTGGCCCGCGCGCTGCATGCCACCGTCGAGATCGACGACGAAATTCCGGTGGAACACTACCACGCGGTGGCCGAAGTCATCGGCTACGTCATGAAGCTGAAGCGCGGCCTGCGGCGAAACTGAGGACCAAACCGACGTGGCGCTTGCATTGCGGACCCCGATTCAGGCACTGAGAGCTTATTCTGCGCTGGTTTTCCCGAGTTCGGACCGAGGATCAGGGCATATCGTGTCGCAACCCGCTTCAACCCGCTTTGGCGGCACCCGATGAAGGCAGACCTGACCACCGGCAGGCCGGATAACCTGACCCCCGTGACCGAGCCGGCAAGGCGGGGCGGCAGCATCGCGCTCGTGCTGATCATCGCTGTCGCGGTGGTGGCGCTGGCGGTGGGGTTCATGGTGCTTGGCCGCAGCCAGGCGCAGCCGTTCATCCTCGGGCTGTTGTCGCTTCTGGCGATGGTGGGCCTGTTCACGCTGTTCGCGTTCGCCGCCGGGATCGTGCGGTTTGCCGACCGTGTCTCTGAAAATCCGCTGATGAAGCCGATGGCCGATCACGCCTTCGATGGCCTCGCGGTGACCGATGCGCGCGGGCATGTGGTTTATTCCAACGCGGCCTATCTGGCGCTCACGGGTGCCGCGAGTGCGCAGGAGGTCCGCCCGGTCGAGCGGGTGTTCATCGGCAATCCCGATGTGTCGGAAGCGGTGTTCCGGCTCCTGAAAGCCGCCAAGGAAGGCAAGCGCCAGCAGGAGGAGGTTCGCATCCCCGATGCCGAGCGCGGCGCGCGCTGGCTGCGGATGCGGGTGCAGCCGTTGGGCCACAGCCGCCGCGAATCCCGTTACGCGGTGTGGTCGGTCGCCGACATCACCCGCGACCGCGAGCGGCAGGAGGACGTGTTCCAGGAACTCCAGCACGCCATCGAATATCTCGACCATGCACCGTGCGGGTTCTTTTCGGTGACGCCGGAAGGCGATCTCGCTTACGTCAATGCCACGCTCTCAAGCTGGCTCGACTATGATTTGGCGGAAATCGGCTCCGGCGGGCTCAAGCTCACCGACATTCTCTCGGGCGACGGCGCGGCGCTCCTGACCTCGATCACGCCCGAGCCCGGCGAAGTCAAAACCGAAGTGTTCGACGTCGACCTGCGGATGCGCAGCGGCAAGACCATGCCCGCGCGGCTCTATCACAAGCTGGCCTTCGGGGCCGATGGCGTGCCGGGTGCCTCGCGCACCCTCGTCATCAATCGCGCGCGCGACGAGCATGCCGATCCGCAGCGCGCTGCCGAAGTGCGCTTCATGCGTTTCTTCGACCATACTCCGATGGCGATTGCCACGGTGGATCGCAGCGGCCAGATCGTCCGCGCCAATGCGCGCTTCGCCAAGCTGACGCAGGGCCTGTCGGCGCAGGCCAGCGCCAACAAGTCGATCTTCGCGGTGGTGCACGAGCGCGACCGCGGTGAGGTGACGGCGATCATCGGCCGCGCCGCCGAAGGGCAGGGCGACATTCCGCCGGTCGAGGCGATGCTCGACGGCGACAAGGACCGCTGGGGGCAGTTCTTCGTCACCTCCGTCGAACATGACGAGCGCGATGCCGAAGTCGCGATCGTCTATCTCCTGGAGACGACTGAGAAACGGCAACTGGAGAACCAGTTCGCGCAGTCGCAGAAGATGCAGGCGGTGGGGCAACTCGCCGGCGGCATCGCGCATGACTTCAACAACGTGCTGTCCGCCATCATGATGGCGAACGACTTCCTGCTGAACGCGCACAAGCCCACCGATCCGTCGTTCCAGGACATCATGCAGATCAAGCAGAACGCCACGCGCGCCGCGACGCTGGTGCGGCAGTTGCTGGCATTCTCGCGCCGCCAGACGCTGCGCCCGCAGGTGCTCGACCTCGGCGATGCATTGTCCGACCTCACCATGCTGCTCAAGCGCCTGATCGGCGAGAAGGTGAAGCTCGATGTCGTCCATGGTCGCGACCTGTGGCCGGTGAAGGTGGACGTCTCGCAATTCGAGCAGGTGATCGTCAATCTCGCGGTCAATGCCCGCGACGCGATGCCGGAAGGCGGCAAGCTCGTCGTCAAGACCAGCAACGTTGCGGCGCAGGACGTCGCGCGGCTGCAGGCCAAGGGCATGCCGGCGGCGGATTACGTTCGCATCGAGGTCGGCGACAGCGGCACCGGCATGACGGCGGAGATCGTGGACAAGATCTTCGAACCGTTCTTCTCCACCAAGGAAGTCGGCAAGGGCACCGGTCTCGGGTTGTCGACCGTCTATGGCATCGTCAAGCAGACCGGCGGCTTCATCTATGTGGACTCGACGCCGGGTCAGGGCACGATGTTCTCGATCTATCTGCCGCGCCACATCGTCGAGAAGGAAACCGAGACGCCTGCGCCTGTCGCCGAGGCGGCGGCCGCGAAGGCCAAGCCCGCCGATCTCACCGGGCAGGGCACCATTCTTTTGGTCGAGGACGAGGACGGCCTGCGTTCGCTCAACGCGCGCGGCCTGCGCTCGCGCGGCTACACCGTGATCGAGGCGGAGAACGGCCTGGATGCGCTGGACGCTCTGGAGGCGGAAGGCGGCACTGTCGATCTCGTCGTCTCCGACGTGGTGATGCCGGAGATGGACGGCCCGACCATGCTGGCCTCGATGCGCAAGACCAATCCCTCGCTCAAGATCATCTTCGTGTCCGGCTATGCCGAGGATGCCTTCGAGAAGAGCCTGCCGGACGGCGAGCAGTTCGCCTTCCTGCCCAAGCCCTTCACCCTGAGCCAGCTCGTCGGCGCGGTGAAAGAGACAATGGACGCCTGACGGTGGCGGAGGGCCGCGAGCGCGCGCCCGCCGCGACCGACCGACGCAGGGGAAGCCATCGTTCCCATCTTTCTTTTTTGCAGGAATACACCATTTTGGTGCTACGTCCCCATGGCGGGGATGGAGGATTGTTCATGATCGTTTCGCAGCGCGCTCGCGTCTGGCTCAAGGTTTTCGCAATCGCTTTGGCGGTGGCGGTGCCGTTGGTGGTGACCGTATCGAGCGCCGACGCCCGCGGTGGCCGCGGCTTCAGTTCGGGTTCGCGCGGCAGCCGCACCTTTGCGCCGCCGCCAATGACACGGACCGCGCCGAATGCTGCCCAGCCGATGCAGCGCACCATCACTCCGCAGTCGACGGCGCCGGTCAACACGGCCAACCGTGGCGGCTTCTTTAATCGTCCGGGCCTGCTCGGCGGCCTCGCCGCCGGCTTCCTCGGCGCGGGCCTCTTGGGCATGTTGTTCGGCAACGGCCTGTTCGGCGGGCTCGGCGGCCTGTCGTCGATCCTCGGTCTCGTCATTCAGCTTGCGCTGATCTACTTCGTCGCGCGGCTGGCGATGTCGTGGTGGGCGAACCGCAACGCGCCGTCCTATGCCAATAACGCGCCGCCGCCGCCCAATCCCAATGCGGGACAGAACTACGCCCGCACCGGCTTCGGTTTTGGGGCGGGCAGCGGCAGCGCGCCGCTCGAAATCACGCCTGCCGATTATGAGACGTTCGAGCGCCGCCTGAGCGAGGTTCAGGAGGCGTGGTCGGATGGGGATATGAACCGCCTGCATGCGATCGCGACGCCCGAGATGGTGTCGTATCTCTCGCAGGATCTGGCATCGGATACCTCGCGCGGCGTGGTCAACAAGGTGTCGAACGTCAAGCTTCTGCAGGGCGATCTTGCTGAAGCCTGGCGCGAGGGTTCGACCGACTACGCCACCGTGGCGCTGCGGTTCTCGCTGATCGACAAGACGATCGAGCGTTCCACCGGCCGCATGGTCGAGGGCAGCGACACGCCGGAGGAGGTCACCGAGATCTGGACCTTCGTGCGCCGTCCCGGCAGCGATTGGGAATTGTCGGCGATCCAGCAGACCAGCTAAGGATCATCGCCTGACGACATTGAAAGACGCCGCGTTCGCGCGGCGTCTTTTTTATTGCCCCGTTGCCGCGAAACAATCCCGGTTCCGTATCGTTGACTGGCAGCGACGGAGCCGGACATGAAATACGAACTGTTCTACTGGCCGACGATTCAGGGGCGGGGCGAATATGTGCGGCTCGCGCTGGAAGAGGCGGGCGCAGACTATGTCGATGCCGCGCGCCACAAGGGCGGCGAACAGCGGATGATGGCGATGATGAGCAACCGTCGGCTCGATCCGCCGCCGTTCGCGCCGCCGTTTCTGAAAGCGAACAAACTCGTCATCGCGCAGGTCGCCAACATCCTGCTGTATCTCGGCGCGCGGCACGGCCTTGCGCCGAAATCGGAAGCGGGGCGGCTGCGCCTGCATCAGCTGCAACTCACGCTCACCGATTTCGTGGTTGAAATTCACGACACCCATCACCCGCTCGGGCCGACATTCTATTACGAGGACCAGCGCCCGCAGGCGGTGAAACGCTCAGACGAATTCTGGAAATCGCGCGTGCCGAAATTCCTCGGCTATTTCGAGGACATCGCGGCGCGCGGCAGCGGGCCTTACCTCGACGGCCGCCGGGTAAGCTATGTCGACTTGTCCCTGTTCCAGATCGTGGACGGACTGCGCTATGCTTTTCCGAAACGCATGAAGCGCTTCGAGCGGAAAATTCCGCGTCTTGTCGCGCTGCATGAGCGTGTCGGCGCACGGCCCAACATCGCGGCCTATCTGAAAAGCGGGCGGCGCATTCCGTTCAACACCGACGGTATTTTCCGTCACTATCCCGCGCTCGACAAATAAGCGCGCCGCTGTCCGGAGTGCTACGCTGCCCCGATAGATCAGGAGAATCGCATGAAGATCACGCATCCCGGCGATGTGCCCACGAAGCGGCCGCCGGAAGAGTATTTCACCGGCACGGTCTGGCTGGACCCGATGATCCAGGCGCCGGCCCCGGCGCGGCTGCAGGTGGCGAAGGTCAGCTTCGAGCCCGGCGCGCGGACGGCGTGGCATACTCATCCGCTCGGGCAGACATTGTATGTGCTGTCCGGCTGCGGGCTGATCCAGTGCGAGGGCGATCGCATCCGCACCATCAAGCCCGGCGACGTGATCTGGATTCCGCCCGGCGAGAAACACTGGCACGGCGCCTCGCCGGCCAACGGCATGGTGCATCTGGCGATGCAGGAACTGCAGAACGGTTCCGCCGCCGAATGGCTCGAGAAGGTCACCGACGAGGAATATGCGGGGCGCACCGTCTAACCTGATCGTGAACCGGGTTCGGGCTTTGGAACTCTTGCCAAGCGCCCCAATGATGACTCATTGTGAATGTCGGATGAACGGATTCGCCCGATAACCGCAATGCGTGTGCCCGGCACGCGGCTCTCAGGACGGAGACACCATGCGCATCATCACCCCTGTAGTCTATGCCGGACTGCTCGCGGTCTCGATCTATGCCGCACTGGCCCAGACATCGCCGATCCAGTACACGCCGCCCGCGCCGGAGGCGCAGCCCCCCACCAAGCTCGCTTATGCGGCCCCGACGGATGGCGTGCACAAGCCCGCCAAGCACGCCGTTCGCGTCAGCAAGCGCGAGGCCTGCCGCCAGAAGATCGCGGCCAAGCATCTCAAGCACCGCGATGCGCGCGACAGGATGCAATTATGCGTGGCGGAAGCGCGCGTCGACTGCCTGAAGCAGGCGATCGACCGGCATGTGCATCCCAGCCAGCGCCGCCTATTCGTGCGCAGCTGCATCGCATCCTGAGCAGGGACAGATTATTCGTGATAAGGCCGGGTGATGAGCCCGGCCTTACGCTTGGCGGCATGATGAGGTTGTGATGCAGAATTCGAAAGTCCCGTTCACCGCGGTCTGGGACCACATCCATTTGCGCGTTGCCGATCCGGATGCGGCGGCTGCGTGGTTCGAGGAGATGCTCGGGGCGGAGCCGGTGCGCGCGCCGGATCGCATCGATGTCATCCTCGGCGGCCAGAAAATCTTCCTGCTGAAAGCGCCCGACGCCGACAAACCGTCGCCGCAGCATCCGCATCGCGGGCTCGATCATTTCGGCATCCACGTGAAGAATGTCGATCAGGTCGCGGACTATCTGAAAGGGAAGGGCGTCCGCTTCATCGCGGAGCCCCGAACGCCGCGGCCCGGCATCCGCATCGCATTCATCGAGGGGCCGGAAGGAAGCTCGATCGAGATATTGGAGCGGGACGAGAAATATAAATAAGGGCGCGGGGTGTGAGCGGAGGACAACCGATGGCGAAGAACACCATTTGTCTCTGGTACGACAAGGACGCCGAAGCTGCCGCGCGCTTTTATGCCGAAACCTTTCCCGATAGCGCGGTGACGGCCGTTCATCATGCGCCGAGCGATTACCCGTCCGGCAAGAAAGGCGACGTGCTCACCGTCGAATTCAAGGTTGCGGGTGTGCACTGTCTCGGCCTCAATGGCGGTCCCGCCTTCAAGCAGAGCGAAGCCTTCTCGTTCCAGATCGCCACCGACGATCAGGCCGAGACCGACCGCTACTGGAATGCCATCGTCGGCAATGGCGGTCAGGAAAGCGCGTGCGGATGGTGCAAGGATAAATGGGGCGTGTCGTGGCAGATCACGCCGCGCGTGCTGACGGAGGCGCTGGCCGTTGGCGGCGATGAGGCGGAGCGCGCGTTCGACGTGATGATGACCATGACGAAGATCGACGTTGCGGCCATCGAGAAAGCGCGGCGGGGGTAGGCGGCTCAGCCCTGTGCGGCCTTCGTCAATCTTTCTCCCGCGACACCGTGACGTTGGTGCCGGTCTTCGTCCGCGCGCAATGGACGTCGAGCTTGCGGTAGCGGGTCTTGATGTCCCGGCCGCGCAACAGGCCGATGCGGCCGAGGCATCGGTTGACGCCGCGTAGGGCATCCTTTTTCGGAATGGTGAAAATCTGCGCCACCGCGCTCGCGACGAAGCCGGTGAAATCCGCTGAGGGCTTCTTCTGGTTGGTCGCCGCGTAGAAATCGCCCTGACGGTTGCGGCTCGTGCAGCCGAGCGACGCCTGCGAGGCGGCGGGGTGCTGCAGATAGATGATGCCGCCGCGCGCCCGGCCGACCTGAAGCCCGTCGATCTGCCGGGCGAGCGAACGGGCAAGCTCGTCGCAGGCGTCGGCCTTCGCGGGGGAGGCCATGCCCGCCGCAAGGAGTATCGTAGCGGCGGTAACGGCATGCAGTCGTGAGGGCGCGAGGTTCATGGCGGTATTGAAGCGTGGGAACTGGTGTTCGGCAAGCCGTTCCTCACCCCGCCCGGTACCGCGACTTTCGGGGCCTTTGCCGGGCGGAGGAAAGCGATTAGAACGCTTCGAAATTGTCATTGCCGCCCTGAGAGGCTTCCATGAACGCTCCTTTCGCCGCTCCCGCCGTGCCGCCCTACAAGCACACCCCGCTGTTTCCGCTCGGCAAGGACGAGACGCCGTACCGGAAAATTTCTGCCGATGGCGTCCGGGTCGAAACCGTGCTGGGCAGGGAGATGCTGGTTGTCTCGCGCGACGCGCTCAAGGCGCTGGCCGAGGCGGCTTTCGTCGACATCAATCATTATCTGCGCCCGGGCCACCTCGCGCAGTTGCGGAAAATTCTCGCCGACCCCGAGGCGAGCGACAATGACAGGTTCGTGGCGTTCGACTTTCTGAAGAATGCCAACATTGCCGCCGGCGGCGTGCTGCCGATGTGTCAGGACACCGGCACCGCGATCATCATGGGCAAGAAGGGCAACCGCGTTCTCACCGAAGGCGACGACGAGGCCGCGCTCTCCGAAGGCGCGCGCGACGCCTACCTCAAGCGCAATCTGCGCTACTCGCAACTCGCGCCTATTTCGATGTTCGAAGAAAAGAACACCCGTAACAACATGCCCGCCCAATGCGAAATCTACGCGGAGGGCGACGACGCCTACAAGTTCATGTTCATGGCCAAGGGCGGCGGCTCGGCCAACAAGAGCTTCCTGTTTCAGGGCACACCGTCGCTGCTGACGCGCGACCGACTGCTGGCGTTTCTGAAAGAAAAGATTCTCACGCTCGGCACCGCGGCGTGCCCGCCATATCACCTCGCCATCGTCATCGGCGGCACCTCCGCCGAACTGACGATGAAGACGGTGAAGCTTGCCTCCGCCCGTTATCTCGATGCATTGCCGACGCAAGGCAGCGAGGATGCGCACGCGTTCCGCGATCTCGAGATGGAGCAGGAAATCTGGAAGATGACGCAGTCGATGGGCGTCGGCGCGCAGTTCGGCGGCAAGTATTTCTGCCACGACGTGCGCGTGATCCGGCTGCCGCGCCACGGCGCATCGCTTCCCATCGGGCTTGGCGTGTCCTGCGCCGCCGACCGTCAGGTGCTCGGTAAGATCACAAAGGACGGCGTTTATCTGGAAGAACTCGAGCACAACCCCGCGCAGTATCTGCCGGAGGTCGAGGGCTCGCTCGGCGGCGAGCCGGTGAAGATCGACCTCAACAAGCCGATGAAGGACATTCTGGCGACGCTGACGCAATATCCGGTGAAGACGCGGCTGGCGCTCACCGGCACCATCATCGTCGCGCGCGATCTCGCCCACGCCAAGCTGCGCGAGCGGCTGGAGAAGGGCGAGCCGCTGCCGGATTATTTCAAGAACCATCCGATCTATTACGCGGGTCCCGCCAAGACGCCGGATGGGTATGCGTCGGGTTCGTTCGGCCCTACCACGGCGGGGCGGATGGATTCGTTCGTCGATCAATTCCAGGCAGCAGGCGGCTCGATGGTGATGCTCGCCAAGGGCAATCGCGCGGCCGTGGTGCGCGATGCGTGCAAGAAATATGGCGGCTTCTATCTCGGCTCGGTCGGCGGATCGGCCGCGAACCTCGCCGAGCATTGCATCAAGAAGGTCGAGATCGTGGAATATCCCGAACTCGGCATGGAAGCGATCTGGCGCATCGAGGTCGTCGATTTCCCGGCCTTCATCATCATCGATGACAAGGGCAACGACTTCTTCAAGGAATTGAACCTCGGCTAGGCGTCCCGGTTGTTGAATGCGAACTGGGCGTCGAAGGCGCGCCTGTAGGCGGGCCGCGCTTCGCCGCGCGCGACATAGGCGGCGAGAGTCCGGTATTCGTCGAGAATGCCCGATGGTCTGAGCCGCAGCAGCACCGACACCATCATCAAATCGCCGGCGCTGAATGCGCCGTCGAGCCAGTCGGCATCATTCAGACGAGCGGATAGTTGCTTCAGCCGGGTGTGGATGCGCTCCACGACCAAAGGCATCCGTTCCCTGGTCCAGGGCTTGTCACCTTCCAGAATTTTGGCGGTCACGAGGTCAAGAATCGGCGGCTCGACGGTGTTGATCGCGGCGAACATCCACGTGATTGCGCGCGCCCGCGCGTTGGCATCCTGCGGCAGCAGACCGGCATGGCGCTCGGCGATATGGAAGACGATCGATCCCGTTTCGAACAGAGTGAGGTCGCCCTCCTGATAGGTCGGAATCTGGCCGAACGGATGCAGCGCGAGATGCGCGGGCTCCTTCATCGCGCGGAATGAAACGGCGCGGACCTCGTAAGGTTGTCCGGTTTCTTCGAGCGCCCAGCGCACGCGGGTGTCGCGCGCCAGTCCCTTGCCTCCGTCCGGCGATTTTTCAAAGGCGGTGATGACGACGGTCATGGCGGGGGTGCTCCGGCAAAAATCACTGGCTTGACGTGATGGCTCCTATATCGTATTTAACCTAACAGTTAAATAAGAGAATGCCCCATGGACCGGCTTTCCAGCACGTTTTCAGCCCTTGCGGACCCCACCCGGCGTGCCATTCTGGCGCGGCTCGCGCTCGGCGAAACCTCGGTCAACGAGATCGCCAAGCCGTTCGATATGAGCCTTCCAGCCGTCTCGAAGCATTTGAAGGTGCTGGAAGGAGCAGGGCTGATCTCGCGGGGCCGCGACGCGCAATGGCGGCCCTGCAAGCTCGAAGCCGCGCCGCTGCAGGATGCAGCGAACTGGATCGAATATTACCGCAAATTCTGGGAGGCGAGTTTCGATCGCCTCGACGCCTATCTGCAGCGTCTGCAGGCAGGCGGTGACGATGGCGACGGATCGAAGCCGAAAAAACCGAAAACGAAAGGGAAGAGCGATGGCCGCAAGTGAAACGACCGCTCAGGAATTCACCGTCACGCGCACCTTCAATGCGCCGCGCGATGTGGTGTGGAAGGCATGGACGGAGCGCAAAGCGCTGGAGGAATGGTGGGGTCCGAAAGGCTGCGCCATCGAGGTCGAGGCGCTCGATGTCTCCGCAGGCGGCACCTTCCATTATTCCATGGGTATGCCGGATGGAACGAAGTGGTGGGGCATCTTCCATTATGAAGAGGTGGTGAAGCCGGAACGTATCGTGTTCGTCAATTCGTTTTCGAATGAGGCGGGTGAGATCGCCCGCGCGCCGTTCAGCGACAACTGGCCGAAGCAAATCCGCAACGTCGTGACGTTTCACGATGAAGGCGGCAAGACGCGGATCGAACTGCGCGGCCGCCCGGTCAATGTCTCCGCAGAAGAGCAGGCGATGTTTGAAAGCATGTTCGGCTCGATGCAGCAGGGTTTTGGCGGCACGTTCGATCAACTCGACGATTATCTCGCGACACAAAGGTGACGCAACACGCTTGCACAGTGCAACCAATCACAATCGGAGGACACGCCCATGAAGATCAATCCCTATCTGTTTTTCAACGGCCAGTGCGAAGAAGCGATCAAATTTTATGCGAAGGTGCTGGGCGGAAAAATCGAGATGATGCTGCCCTACAAGGACATGCCCGGCGACGAAAAGTTTCCGGCGGAGTTCGCCAATCACATCATGCATGCCCGCCTGTCGGTCGGCGATCAGGTGATCATGGCCTCCGATGCCGGACCCGGCCGCTACAACAAGCCGCAGGGTTTCGACGTCAGCATCAACGTCGAAAAACCGGAAGAAGCGGATCGCCTTTTTAAGGAGCTCTCCGAAGGCGCGCAGTCGGTTGGCATGCCGATCGGGGAAACGTTTTGGGCGCAGCGGTTCGGTGCACTCGTCGACAAGTTCGGTACCAACTGGATGATCAACTGCGAAAAGAAAATGTAATCATCGCATACGGAGCCGTTCATGCTTCAACACATGTCAGCATCCGCCAGCCCGTTGTCTCTCGCCGAGCAGGAGCTTGTCGTTTCGCGTATCTTCAAGGCGCCGCGCGAACTGGTCTGGAAGGCGTGGACTGATCCGAAACACGCCATCCATTGGTGGGGCCCGCCGTTTTGTCCGGCAACCGAGATGCATATGGATCTCCGTGTTGGCGGCAAATGGCGCAACTATCTAAAATCCGGGGAAGACGGTTCGGTGCTCCCGCAGCATGGCGAGTTCAGGGAAATCACGCCGCCTGAGCGGCTGGTATTCACCTTCACCTGGGACAACAACCAGTATCTCGAATTTCCCGGTGTCCCGATGCTGGTGGAATTGACTTTCGAGGAGAAAGACGGCGGTACACTTGTGACGCTGCGGCAGACCGGCTTCCATTCCATCGGCGACCGCGACGGACACGGTCAGGGTTGGACCGGGACCTTCGATCGCTTCGAAGACTATGTCGCGCAAATGTCCGCAAGCGGCGCATAACGGAGTTCAATGATGTCGAACCTGTTTCCCTGTCTGTGGTTCAAGTCGGAAGCCGAGGAGGCGTTGAACTATTACGTTTCCATCATCCGCAATTCGAGCATGGAAAACGTGCACCGCGCGGGTGAGGTCGGACCGTTCGGGAAAGGCGCGGTGATTTCCGCCACCGCCGTGCTCGATGGCCAGCGCGTGCTTGCGCTGAACGGCAACCCGCAATTCCATTTCAGCCCTTCGATGTCGCTGGTGGCGTTGTGCGATACGCAGGCCGAGATCGACGACTATTGGGACAAGCTCGGCGCGGGCGGCCAGACCATGGCCTGCGGCTGGCTGACGGACAAATACGGCGTTGCGTGGCAGGTCGCGCCGCGGATTTTTCCGAAGCTGTGGAGCGGCGATCAGGCCTCCACCGACCGCGTGATGGCCGCGATGATGAAGATGGTCAAACTCGACATCGCCGGTCTGCAGAAAGCCTTCGACGGTCAATAAATCGTCATCGGTCTTTGGAATATTTGGGAATATGGCCGACCTGAGATAGATGTTGCCGCTCGCCTCCGCAGAAGCGGAGTCGGTCAACATCAATCCATCCTGAGCCTGCTCTGGTTCCCGCTGCCGCGGGGATGACGAAGAAAGATTTAGCCGTGTCTTCTCCAAGTTACGCCCGAAACGCCATCGTGCTGGGCCTGTTGTCGGCGGTCGGTCCGTTCGCGATCGACATGTATCTGCCCGCGCTCCCCTCGATCGCGGCTGACCTGAAGGCGTCCACCGCCGCGACGCAGATGACGCTGATGGCGTTCTTCATGGCGTTTGGCGTGTGCCAGCTTGTCTATGGGCCGCTGTCGGATGTGATCGGCCGCAAGCCGCCGCTGTATGCGGGGCTGTCGCTGTTCATCGTCGGCTCCATCGGCTGCGCGTTCGCGCCGAGCGTCGAATGGCTGATCGCGGCGCGCGTGGTGCAGGGCATCGGCGCTGCCGCAGGCATGGTCATTCCGCGCGCCATCATCCGCGATCTGCACACCGGCAACGAGGCGACGCGGCTGATGTCGCTGGTGATGCTGGTATTCAGCGTCTCTCCGATCCTCGCGCCCGTCACCGGCAGCGCGCTGATCGTGCCGTTCGGCTGGCGCGCGGTGTTCGTCGCGGTCACCATCGCGGCGGTGCTGGCGTTCGCGTTGATCTTCGTCTCGCTGCCGGAAACGCGGCTGCATCATCAGCGGATCGAGGCGAGTGTGCGCAGCGTGCTGCACGGCTTCGGCCAGCTTCTGGTCAATCCGCGCTTTCTCGGGTTGACCCTGATCGGCGGCTTCGGCATGGCGAGCTTCTTCGCGTTTCTCGCCAGTTCGTCCTTCATCTATATCGGCCATTACGGCCTGACGCCGACGCAATACAGCTTCGGCTTCTCCATCAACGCCTTCGGCTTCATCGGTGCGTCGCAGTTCGCCGCCACCCTCGGCAGGAAGTTCGGACTTTCGCGGGTGGTGATGACCGCCGCTGCGATCTACACGTTCTTCGCGCTGTTGCTGCTCGGCGTGACCTTGGCCGGGGTGGACAGCCTCGCGGTGCTGATTGCGCTGCTGTTCTTGGGCTTTGCGTTCCTCGGCCTTGTCATTCCCACGACCATGGTGCTGACCCTCGAGGAGCATGGCCCGATTGCCGGAATCGCCTCGTCGCTGGCCGGCACGCTGCAGATGATGACCGGCGGCGTGGTGATCGCGCTGGCGAGCCTGTTCTTCGACGGCCATCCGCTGCCGATGGTGGCGATCATCGCTATCTGTGCGTGCTGCGCACTGACGCTGAGTTTTGTGACGCTGCGGCGTGATGCATTGGCGCCGCAGCCTGCGGAATAGGCGCTTTCACGGAACCATGGACGGCCCGAATAGGTGGGGATGGCCGCGCCATGGCCATAGGGAATCCCCCGAAAGGCATGACATGCTGGCGGAATCGCTCTACTAAGCGGCGGTCTCTATATTCTGTGGTCGGTCATGCCTGCTATCTCGTCGAACAAGCCTTATCGCATCGGACGCTCCAAGACCGGCCTCGGTCTGTTTGCCACCAAGCCGATCAAGAAGGGCACGAAGATCATCCGCTATTTCGGCCCGATGCTGGATTGCCGGAAAAAGAAGGATGACGAGGTCGAGAACAAATATCTGTTCCAGATCAACAACCGCTGGACCATCGATGGCTCGGTCCGCAAGAACATCGCGCGCTACATCAACCACGCCTGCCGGCCGAATGCGGAATCCGACGTCAGTTCCCGCAAGCGCACGGTCCATATCCGCGCCATCAAGAACATCGCGCCGGGCGAGGAGATCAACTACGATTACGGCACCGAGTATTTCAAGGAATACCTCAAGCCGATCGGGTGCAAGTGCGCGGCCTGCGAGAAGAAGCGGGCGAAAGAGCGTGCCGAGGCCCGCGCCGAAAAAGCGAAGGAAAAGCTGAAGGCGCAGAAGAAGGCGGCCAGGAGAGCAGCCAAGACCAAGACTTCCAAGACCAAGGTTTCCAAAACGAAGGTCGCCAAAGGCAAGGCTTCCAAGGCGACCCGCGCCTCGAGCCGCAGGACGGCCGATTATGCGCGTTCCGCCAGCAGCGGCGCGCGTCCCGGCCCGCGAGTGGACAGCGGAGCGCGCGCGTCCCGCGTCGGATCGCTCAAGGGCAGCGCCCGCGCCTGACTTGCTTATTTCCCTCTCGCGCCTATTTCAGGATCACCGGCGCGAGAGATTGTCATGACGTCTTCCCATCCGCTTCAGATCGATGTCGTCTCCGATGTCGTTTGCCCATGGTGTTATGTCGGCAAGCATCGGCTTGAACGCGCGTTGGCGCTCGCGCCGGATGTCGCCGTCAAGGTGAACTGGTGGCCGTTCTTCCTCAACCCGTGGGTGCCGCGCGAAGGCATGTCGCGCGAGGATTATCTCGTCACCAAATTCGGGTCGGTCGAGGCCTACAAGGGCATTTCCAGCCGCATCAAGGACATCGCGGCGGAAGAGGGGCTGCAATACAATCCCGAACGGGTGCAGCGCCAACCGAACACGATCGACTGCCACCGGCTGATCCATTGGGCGGATGCATCCGGTGCGGCGGCCGCGATGAAGCAGCGGTTGATGGAGCTTTACTTCCGCGACGGCGGGGATCTCACGCAACTGTACGTGCTGGTGCAGGCGGCGGCCGATGTGGGGCTCGATGCGAACGAGATGCGCGCGCGCCTTGGCACCGATGCGGATGTCGATCTGGTGTCGGTGCAGGCGAATGAAGCCTCGAGCAAGGGCATCAGCGGCGTGCCGACTTATGTTTTCGCGCAGCGATATGCCGTCTCCGGCGCGCAGCCGCCCGAGCAACTGGCGGCGGCGATCCGTCAGGTCGCGATGGAGACGAGCGGTTCGGTCTGAGCCGCTCAGGCTTTCAGGTAATAGTTCGCGTTCTTGCCAAGGGCGATGCGGCGAAGCACGCGGCGCATCGTCTCCGATTTGCGCAACGGCTCGACCATCCCGCGTCCGGTGCGGAAGATCGCGAGCTTGATCGCGTCCCACGCCACGTTCCGGCCGGGCGCGGATTGCGGCAGGCCCAGCCCGCGCAGCATCGAATTAAAAGTATGCAGGTCGTTGAGGCGGCGAACCTCCGCCGTCTTCCATGTCACAGCCATCGAGATCGAATAGGAGCCCGCCGTCTTGACCCAGTGCGGCCACTGATAGGGCACGTAGCAGCCGTCGCCGCCGACCAGTTGATATTCGACGCCGCGGGACTTGAAGCTGTCGTTGTAAGGCACGTTGCGGTGCTTGGTGGTGCAGTATTCGACCTGCGCGTTGTCGGCGATTGCGCCGTCGCGATTGTCGAAAATGGCGAACGTCTTGTCGCCGTGGATCTGCACGAAGAAATTATCCTCGCCATCGAGATGGAACGGTGTGGTGGAGTTTGGTGACGAAACGAACAGGAAGCCCTCGACCTGCGAGAAGCCGGCCTCGTCCAGGCTTTTGAAGCCACGGGCGCGGGCGACGGAGAGCAGGGTGTCTTCGAGCAGCGCGCGATATTCCGGCATCTTCTCGATCCGCTTCAGCACCATCCATGCGCCTGCGGTCTCAATGCGGTTGACGACCTCGACCGGATCGAGGTTCACGGACTGCACCTTGTCGGGGTCCTGGCTGATGCTGGCCGCACCCGAGTTGTATTCGATCAGGTCGCGCGGCATCTCCGAGGCGAGCTTGGCGATGCGCGGCAGCGTCAGCAGCGGGTGCCCGGCCAGCATGTGGCGGATCGCGAACGGCCGTAGCGGAAAGTCGCGGGTCAGCGAGTCGTTCGATGCGGTGATCACCGGCGCGACATGGGATGCGGCGTTCATGAGCGTTTCTCCTTTATTCGTCGAATGAGATGCACGGCCTTTCGCGCCGGCACCATCACGGCGCGGCGCAGCGCCAGCGCGCCACGGATCAGCGGCACGAACGGGTCGTTGCGGTGGAGCGGGATCAGGATGTCGCCGACGGCGAGGCGCGCGCGCCAGATCGGGTCGATCATGGAATGGTTGGCGTCGGCGACGGAATCGACCGAGGCGATGGTTGGGTCGGCGCACATCTGCCGGGTCAGGTCGAGCGTCAGCAGCACGCCCGGCGAGTATTTGGCGAAACGTTCATCGACGCCGAGCTTGAAATAGATCGCACGGTCGAGGTGGCGCAGCACGATTGCTGCCGCCACCGGAATGTTGCCGGCATGAAGCGAAATCATCTGGCAATGGCCGGCTGCCGCCATGTCGCGCACCGCGCGGCGGATGAAAGCGAGATGGCCTTCGTTCTGAAGAAGCGCGGTGCCGCGCTTGCCTTTCCAGCCGCCGGCTTCGAGCTTGAGAAAAACCTCCAGCGCCGGAATGACCTCGTCGAGAGTCGAGGCGACGCGGTACGTCACCTCACCGGAATCGCCGAGCCGGTTGCGCTGGCGGCGCAGTTCCTTCAACTTCTTCGAGCCGAGGGCTTCGTGCAGCAATGCGTCGGCGTCGCGCGTGGCGTCGAGCAGCGCACGGTTGTGTGCTTTCAGCACGACCGGGCGCAGGCCGCTCCATTTCAGTACGCGGGTGAAGGCCTGCATCACCGCGCCCTCAAGCGGGGTGTCGCGCAGGATCAACGCGCGGGCGCCGCTGGCGCGGGCCTGGCGCATCAAGCCGTTCACCGCCTCATCGGCCTTGTCACGGTCGATCAGAATGGTGCCGAGCGGCGGAAAGGCATCGGCCGTCACAAAAGCGGGCAGCGGCAACCGATAGGCGCGCAGCGCGGAGATCGTCGGCATCAGGCCGATCATCTCGCCATTGTCTGCGTAAGAACTCAGCGCGCTGACATGGGTGCGGCCGGAGGAGAAGGCGTTCACCGCCAATTCCCATTCGGGCAGATAGCAGGCGTTCGGCTCAATCGCGCGTTCGGCAAGAGTTTGCCATGCGGGAAGGGAAACGTCCGTCAGGGGAATGGCGTGGACATTGTCACGCGGCAGCACAGGCTCGCGCGCAGGAACGTTCGCCGAATCCGGCGAGCGGGCCTGGCCTGCGACAGAGGCGGCATGCATGGTGTCGGTCACGTCCGAAGTCCCCAGCCGCCTCGCGCGGCAATAATTTGCGCTGGCGGTGTGCGGAACCTAGCGGGGAGACTTCAATATTGGCTTGGAGCAATGCTCCAAATTTGCGCCCCCGGTTTAGCCGCTTTTTAACCACGCACTGGCCGCGATGCGGGAAACGCTGGCGACGCAAGGACTTGGCACGAGTGAGATCGGTTTGGACCGTTGCCGCAGCCTTTGCTATAAACGGCCCGGAATTGGGAGAGTTTGTCCATGAAAAGACAGGGTTATTTCGTGGCCGGTCTGGCCGCCGTGCTGATGGCTTTGCCGGGCGGAGCCGCAATGGCCCAAGGCCTGCCAATGCCGGGCATTCAGTTCGGCGGTGGCAATCAGATGTCGCCGGAAGAAAAAGCGCGGCAGGAGAAGCTCGAGAAGGCTGCGCGGGACGCCCAGTCCAAGATACCGGATCAAAAGGCGAGCAACGATCCCTGGGCCAGCGTGCGGTCCTCTGAAACGTCGGCGCCGAAGGCGGGCCACAAGGCCAAGAGCACAGCCAGGAGTGCGGCAAAGAACTCTGCCAAATCCGCCCACTAACGGGCGCAACGCTTTCTCTTTTCGTCACTCAATGCGATCGCCCATGCCCGGCAGCATGAGCGATCGGGTGCCGCGCGGTTATCTGCATCATGCCGTCTATCGGCATGATCGTCTGCGATGGGATCGCTGGCAGTAAGACGATGTCAGCGTCCGACCGGAGGACGCAGGTCGGAGGCATTCAGCCAGCCTTCGATATGAGCCGATATTTCAAGCTGGGCTGCGCGCTCCAGCATCTTGTCGCGGTCATGGCCAGCGGGCGTAACATCCGCTTCCGCGCGGGCCTGCGCCACGAGACTCTTCCAGTTCAGCGGCGTGATGACGATATGGTCGGTCATGCGAGCATCTCCCCATAAGCAAACTCATGACAGGGTGGGAGCTCAACGGTCTCTCAGTCACCGCGATTGTTAAGCGGTGATGCGCAGAGTATGGGCGTCGCGATTTCAAAACGCGAGTCATAAAAACGTCAGTCACGCGAAAACGGCGAAGACGATTCTCACGATTACGGGAGATGTGCTGGCATGCCAGCACATGATGCGAGCGCACAAGCTTAGCCGCGACAATAACGCGCGGATAAGTCGGAACGATTCGGCGCATTGGAAATTGAGTGTTTGCACATTATTTTCAGATGCGAGGCGTGAAGCCATGCGATACTTTTTCAAAATCACGGTCGTAGCGGTGGCTTTCCTGGCAGCTTTGTCCATCACTTCCGATGCGCGTCCGCGCGGCGGCGGTGGTGGACACGGTGGCGGCGTTCACATGGGCGGTGGCCGGGGCGGTGGCGCGCATTTCGGCGGCGGTCATGTTGGTGGCGGCCGTGCCTTCCACGGTGGCGGAGCGCGATTCGGTGGCGCACATATCGGTGGAGGCCGCCATTTCGGCGGAGCGCGTATTGGCGGCGCTCGTCATTTCGGCGGCGTGCGCCAATTCCATCGCGGCGGCCGTCATGTCGGCGCATCGCGCTCATTCGCAAGACCGCATGCGATGCGCTCTCATTCGGGCCGGCATGTCGGTCGCACTATCAACCGCGGGCCCCGCAATGGAGCGCGGGCGGCGTCCAGGCGCGATGGCATTGCAGCCAATACAAATCGCGCGGCGCGCATAAATTCGGCTCGCGCCAACTCGCCGCGTGCGAATGCGGTACGCCACGCGATGCACTCGCGTTCAATGGAGCGCGGATTGCGCAACCGCAATGCGCTGCGCAACCCTGCCACGCGCGCGGCGCTGGTGTCCGCCGCGGCCACCGCAGGCTGGCGTCATGGCCATGGTCGCGATCACCACCATCACGGCTGGTGGCGTCATAACCACGGCGGTTACGGCTGGGTCGGACCGCTGTTCTGGCCGTTCGCCTATTACGACCTCTACGACTATGGCCTGTGGGGCTATGATTACGGCCCCGCGTTCTGGGATTACGGTTATGGCGACATCTATGCCGGGCTGTTCTCGCCTTATGGCTACGATTCGCTGACCGGCTATCTGCCGGCGCGCCGGAGCGCGGCGCCGGCTGCCAGCGGTTCGAACAAGGCAACCGGTCAGGCCGCAGCGAACGATGACGACAGTCAGTTGGCACGGCTGTGCGGCGCCGACAGTGGTGACATCGCTGGGCTGCCGATCGACAAGATCCAGCAGGCGATCAGCCCCAATGACGAGCAGGGCGCGGCGCTTGATGAACTCGGCAATGCCTCGGTGAAGGCGGCGGAGACGATCCGCGCGGCTTGTCCGAGCGAGCCTGCGTTGACCGCGCCTGCGCGGCTCGCGGCGATGGAACAGCGGATCGAAGCCATGAAATCCGCTATCGGCATCATCCAGCCGGCGATGGAGAAGTTCTATGGCCTGCTGAACGACGACCAGAAAGCGAAACTCACTGCGATGTCGTCGCCAGGCAAGAAGCCGGACAGCAAGCAGGCTTCGGCTGACGGAAGCTGTGGCATCACTTCGCTGTCGAACGCGGTGGCCTGGCCGACTGATGAGATCAACAAGCGCCTGAAACCTAATGACGAGCAGAAAGCGAAGCTGACCGCGCTGCAGGATGCCACCTTCAAGGCCGCGGATTCACTGCAAGCGACATGCCGTCCGTCCACCGCACTGACGCCGCCCGCGCGACTTGCTGCGGCGAGCGAACGGCTCGACGCGCTGCTCGGCGCGGTGAAATCGGTGCATGCGGCGCTGAACGATTTCTACGGCACGCTGAGCGATGAGCAGAAGGCGCAGTTCGAGGCGATCGGCCCGGATCGTTCCGGCGGTCAACAGCAGGCAGACAACGAAGATGCGGACGAACAGCCCGCCAAGCCCGCGGCGCGCCGGCGTCACCATCGCCACGGTATTCATGGCGTGGAAAGCGTTCTGAGGCATATCATTACCATCGTGCGTTAGCTGCGCACGTGATAGGGTAGGAGTGTTGCGAAGCAGGGATCGCGCCGATGGAGGGAGCGATGCATCTTCACTTCAAGGGCGGCTTCGATGAGGTCGATCTGCAGCTTCTCGCCATCGTCGCGCTAATGATCGCGCTTGGATGTGTGATCTATCTGTTCGGCGACATGTACGAAGTAGCGACACAGGCAGAGCGGGTGGCGCGCGCGGTGCCGGCATTCTAGGGCGGGCAGAGCAAGAGGCGGTCGATCCATTATATCGCACCGCAACTGTGAGGGCGGCGCCAGCCCGGCTGCGGCAGGTCGCGTTCTCCGCCAAAATCCGGTAAAATCGTCCTGTCTTGTTTACCGGGCCTTGAGGGTTGGCCACTAGGCTGCCTCTCCATGAAAACCCTGAAACGCTTTCTTGTGGATCAATCCGGCGCGACCTCGATCGAGTATGCCCTGATCGCTGCGGGCATCGCGATGGTGATCATCGTGGCGGTCAACAATGCCGGTACTGCCCTGAACGCCAAGTACGAGATGATCCGCAGCAAGGTGCAGTAAAGCTGCCGTCCTCGCGGGTCTTGCTCTTGCTCTGGTCCGCCGCTCCCGCTAATCTTTTCGAATTCTGATGGGGATGGAGTTCCCCCGATAACCGCCGCAAGGCTGATGACTCCTACCGGGCGCCTCGCGTCGGTAGGAATGATTCCTCCCAGCGATGCACCGGAGAAGGGTGCATGACAAATGGCTGGGCCGCCTCGCCGGAGATTTTCTCTCTCGAAGCTTCCTCACTCGCTTGCCATCGCGCTTTGGGTTGTCGGCTCAAGCTGGGCCGTGATGATCGCTGCGTATCTGCTCGATGCGGACACGGGGCTGGTCGTTCCATTGGTGTTGTTCGGCACGCTCACAGGCGCGGCCGAATGGATGATGAGAGGACGAGACAAGTGAACTGGATTTTTATTCTGGCGGTGGCGTTGGGCGGAGCGGTTGGCTCGGTGGCGCGCTATCTGGTCGGCATCGGCGCGGGCAGGCTGTTCGGCACGGATTTCCCGTGGGGAACGCTCATCATCAACATCACCGGCTCGTTCGTGATCGGCCTCTTTGCGGGTCTGTTCGCGACACGATGGAATCTGCCGCAGGCGGCGCGGATCTTTCTCATCGTCGGATTTTGCGGCGGCTACACCACGTTCTCGACCTTCTCGCTGGATTCCTTCTATCTGATCGAGCGGGGCGAGTTTGCGGCAACCGCCGCCTACATGGTGGCTTCGGCGTTGTTGTCAGTCGGCGCGCTGATCGGCGCGATGCATCTGGTGCGAACGATGGGATGAGGCACGGAAAAAGGGCAGGCTGCTGAGAAAGGTGTTGCGAAAGATGCGGCGGCAAACACCACGCACGTTTACGCAGCAGCCGAAAATCATCCTCACATCGGCGAACGAGTCATTTCAGAAAAAAGAAGCCGTAGCAGACGGCCATGACGAAGACGGCCGTGGCGAATACGCCCACAGCAAAGAAGGTTTTCTCGACTCGATCCGGTTCATTATAAGGATGCATATTGCTGCTCCCTCCATTTGAGTGGGCGGGAGCGCAACTGGCGATCTCATCACCGATAAAAGCCACGTACCGTGCGGTGATAGCTTATCCTGCGCCTGTCAGCTAGGCGAAGCTACTGATATGTGAAGATCACGAACACGCAGGTCTGAAAAATCCGAATCCATTAACTTATGCTGTGAGACATCACAGCCGCTTACTCAAAATGTGTATGGGTGAGATAGCCAAACGACTATTCGGTGCTCACAAACGAGGCAACATAGCCAGGCCGCTAACGCCGCCGAAATCCCGCATAGATGAAATCCTGGGTGGTGCCGAACGGGGTGTGATGTTGCTCGGCTTCAGCCGCGCAAAGCTCGAAATCAGGTCCTAGCCGCGTGGCCAAGGTCTCGGCGCTGTAGCGTTGCACGGGCAGGCCGCTGCATTTCTCCGGTCCGGTCAGGGCAAAGGTGGACAGGATAACCGCCGAGCCTGATCTGGTCGCTTGCTTCATCGCCGCGATATAGGCTTCCTGCGCAGCGTGATCGGTCAGGAAATGAAACACGGCGCGATCGTGCCAGACATCCCAAACCCGGTTGGGTTTCCATTGGGTTATATCCGCAACGATCCAGCTGACCTTGCCAGCTGCTGCTCCTAGGCGGTCCCTTGTACGATCCAGCGCGATCCCGGAAATATCCAGGAGCGTCAAATCCGAATATCCGGCGGCGAGCAAATCGTCTGCAAGCCGCGATGCGCCTGAGCCTATGTCGATGATTGGGGCCTCGCGCATGGGCGCAGCGGATCGGATCATCTCCAGCGATCGGCTGCCGGGCGGCTGATACCAGCTGACGTTGTCTCCCTTGGAACTGTGGGTGTCGCTCCAGAGGGTTTGGTTGTCCGCCATTGGAGTGTGCCTTCTAGGTGGTCGCCACCAGGAAGATGATGCGACCCAACGCTCCAAGCAGCAAGACGAACGCGGCAAGCGATTGGATAAAAAACCCGGGAAACCGCTTCTTCGGGTCGGCGATGTAGCCGTAAAAGTAGATCAATCGTCCCACGATCCAGACAAGACCAAGGATCGCGGCGGCTGTTGAACTCCAGTAGATCGCAAACAGCCACATCGAGGGCAGGGCGATCGGCATCCACTCGAGCGTATTGACGTGTGCGCGGTAGGTCCGCTCCAGCACCGGGTCGCCGGTCATTGTTGGTGCAAGGATGCTGGTGCGGGCATGCGTCCGGGAAACCGTCAATGCCATCCAGAAATAGACCAGAGAGATAAGCAGGGTGACGATGGCGGGTGCGTAGTAATCGCGCATGTTCGTTCTCCGACTCTTGGATGCAGGCGGCGCGATTTCAAACCGGGCCGCTATCGAAATCAAATGAGGCTATTAGGGGTTAAAACGGTCCAGTACCCCTTTTCCGGTACTGGCCGAATTAGGCCACTCGCAAATGCGAAATAGGCCAGTGCGGAAACTTGCGAGTTCCGGGAACTGACACCATATCGCCCGCATAACAAAACGCGGGGAGGCGTAAATGGTGGGTGGTTTTTACAAAGCTCGATTCACGAAATCTAATGGCGAAACTACTCTCGGCCTAATAACCCCCGCCGATGGTAAGTTGTTTGGTGGCAACAGCGATTTCATGCTTCTCGGCAGCTATAGGCAAACTGGATACGACCTATCCGCTGAAGCTCAGATCAGTCCTCTATCATTCGATAAAGCATCGGGGATTTTCAAGGAAAGTGGGACCCTCAACATTAATGGCCGAGGATACCAAACGATCATGTGTGATTGTCATTCGCCGCAGTCGCCTGACAAAAGAATGCAAGTTGTTCTTGAGCGCGTCCCTTAGACTTTTCCGCCCTGAATTACAGTGAACCCGCGCCGCCGCTCTGGCGGCGTTTCTTTTGGCAGGGTCGGTGCGACATTGAGCGCGGCGTCCACCAATTGCGCGGTAGTCCAAGTCTTGTCAGCCACTCCTAACGCCTTCGCTGGCGTGGTCCGCAAAGCCTCGTGGACACGGCAGAGATTATAATGCGCGACGTACAGGGCGACGGCAGCGCAATGATGATCTAGCTTCTTTGAAAAGCCGTTGGTCAGGCGCGAAAACCGGCGTTGGCTCATGCGGAGCGTGAGGTTCTGGCGTTCAACGTAGCTGGTCGAAATGTATTCCGGCGCACCTGCTACAGCCTCACGGCTTACGGCTACTACGGCAGCGGGCGAATAACGGGTGGCCGCATCCTTCGCAAGATTGGTTACGCTGTAAGTCTTTACGATCACGCCATGAGAGGCGTTGTCGCCAAAGACGTCACGGATGGCCGGGCGGTAGGGATGGAAGCCGTCCGTTGAGATTTCAGGCTGGCCGATCACGCGGTCGCGCAGGTCGCCAATGAACTGCTCCATGTTCGCGGTGTCGCGCTTGCCAGTCCAGTAGCTCACAATGGCCTTCTGGTTCGCCGCCATCGCAATGAACGTGTACTGGTCGCCCTTCTGCGTTTCGTGCTGCTTGGTGTTCTTCTGCTTCTTGCCGACGTATTGCCAGATTTCATCAAGTTCCAGCCGGTTCGTGCGGATGCCGACCATGAGGCGGTCGTGCAATTCGGCGCAGCCAAGACCGACGCGCAGGGCAAGGCTGGCGACGGTCCCCCGGTTCACGCCAGTCAGGCGCGAGGCGGTACGGATGCCGACGCCTTCGCAAAGGGCGGCAATGACTTCGATCTGCTTATCGCGGGAGAGGACGTTCATGAGGGCGCAATCCTTCATCATGTGAAGGGATTTGCCCTTGGCGACTCTAGAAAAGACGCCCTCCAAGGCGTATATTTAGAGTGGTTATCGCGTCGGGGCGCAATCCCGGTCGTGGTAACTAGGGATCGGCAGCGCTCCAACGCCGTCGGTCCCGCTGGTTTGGTTCAGGGTGCCGGATTCGGACCGACATTTCCTCACTTGTAGGGGCGGGTGTCTTACCGTTAGACCAACCCTGAGAAACAGAAGCCGATTGCAGGGCCGTAGCGTTCCTTTTCGACGGGGTGACGCTGCGGCCCTTCCTTTTTCCACCCCCGACGCTCGGCCAGCGCGGCGGGGGCTCACCACCCTCCTGAACATCAATAACCTCCGCTTGTTGGAAGCATAGTGTCCCAACGTCAGCATGCCGTCAAGGGGGGTAGAAGCAGAAAAGACGGGATGCCAAGAACTGCGTCTTGCTTTCTTCACCTTGCTTCTTTATAAGGGTCCCAAGTTCATTATGGAGGCCCATTATGCCTGCGATGCCCGAAGCACATCAGCGGTTCCCATTTATTAACCTGGCCAAAGCGATTGAGCGCGCGAAGCAGATTTATGAGGGAGATCAGCGAGGAAACGAAATGCCGGTCCCAACGGCTTTTGCTGTATTTGGATATAGCGAAAAAAGTAGCGGAGGCTTTCAAACCATCTCTGCGCTCAAGTCTTATGGGCTTTTAGAAGACTTTGGAGCGAATGAGTCTCGTAAGGTGAAGCTATCGAAGGCAGGTCTAGATTACTTCCGAGACGAGCGCGAAGATCATCGGGCTACCAAGCTCAAGGCGTTTGCTCTTTCACCGTTACTATTCAAGGCCCTCTACGATCATTGGGGGGCACAGGTCCCCTCAGACGCTGTAGCGCGGAGTCATTTAAAAATAGAACGAGGCCTAAATGAGCAGTCTGCCCGAACTGTCCTAGGCATCTATAAGGACAATTTGGTGTATGCAGATCTCAAGGGTGGTGATAAGGTTATTGAAGTGCCACCTGACGGGGACGATGCTGAGGACCTAGCTCCCGTGAAAGTTGGCGATTACGTTCAGTGGACCTCGGGTGGTGTTGACCAATTTAAAGTCCCTAAAAAGGTCTGGAAAATTATGGGCCGCCATCTGTTTGTCCTCGGCAGCGCAACGGGGATTGATATGAGCGAAGCAACTGTAGTTGAGCCGCCAAAAACGGACTTGGCAGCCCTCACTGGCAAGTCCTTCGTTGCTGATCCGTCGGAATCGGATGAGATCGACGACAATCACGACATCAGCGTTTTGCTCTCCGGCAATCATCTGCAAATCAATGCTTTTGTCGATGCAGAGGGCCTGAAAACTTTGAAAGAGATGCTTGGGAAATACGAAGAAATTCTCAAGCTAATGAGCAAGCCTAAGACGTAACGAAAGAGGCCGCCAAACTAGGCGGCCTCTCTTTATTTAACCTCGTTCTTCACGGCTGTTACGCTATCGCATTCGTCGCAAATCCATTCAACAGTACCTTGTCGCGAACCTCGGAAGCACCTTTGCCGAGTATCCGTCTTGCACTTCCCACAATATCGATCTGCGCTATCTCCTACGTAATCCGCCATAGGCTCCTCCCGCCGGTGAACAGTAACGAAACGCTAGCTTGCGTGAGTCGGTGGCGAAACTAGGCCACTGCTAAATTCAAATCAGGCCACTAGGGGTTAAAACAGGCCAGTGCCTTTTTTCTCAAAAGAACATATTGCGAACAAGGAACAAATAGGGTACATTTCCTCATCGGACGTTTTCAGCGATTCCGGTCCGCCGCTTCAGGGAAGCCCGTTTGTCCGGCCGGCGAATCCCGTACATAAGGAGTGACCCCTATGGCCCCAGCCGCCCTGCGTATCGTTGAAGGAACGTCGATGGACAAGACCAAGGCCCTGACGGCCGCGCTCTCCCAAATCGAGCGCCAGTTCGGTAAAGGCTCGGTGATGCGGCTCGGCAAGGCCGACCGCTCCATGGACATCGAGGTGATTTCGTCGGGCTCGCTCGGGCTCGACATCGCGCTCGGCGTCGGCGGCCTGCCGAAGGGCCGGGTGGTCGAGATTTACGGCCCTGAATCGTCCGGCAAGACGACGCTGGCCCTGCATACGGTGGCCGAGGCCCAGAAGAAGGGCGGCACCTGCGCCTTCATCGATGCCGAACACGCGCTCGACCCGGTCTATGCCCGCAAGCTCGGCGTCAATGTCGATGAATTGCTGATTTCCCAGCCCGATCACGGCGAACAGGCGCTCGAGATCGCCGACACGCTGGTGCGTTCCGGCGCAGTGGACGTGCTGATCGTCGATTCGGTCGCGGCCCTCGTGCCGCGCGCCGAACTCGAGGGTGAGATGGGCGACGCGCTGCCCGGCCTGCAGGCGCGCTTGATGAGCCAGGCGCTGCGCAAGCTGACGGCTTCCATCAACAAGTCCAACACCATGGTGATCTTCATCAACCAGATCCGCATGAAGATCGGGGTGATGTACGGTTCTCCGGAAACTACCACCGGCGGCAACGCTCTGAAATTTTATGCCTCCGTCCGCCTCGACATCCGCCGCATCGGCGCGATCAAGGAGCGCGACGAGGTGATCGGCAATTCCACCCGCGTCAAGGTGGTGAAGAACAAGCTCGCGCCACCCTTCAAGCAGGTCGAGTTCGACATCATGTATGGCGAGGGCGTCTCCAAGATGGGCGAAATCCTCGATCTCGGCGTCAAGGCGGGCATCGTCGAGAAGTCCGGCGCCTGGTTCTCCTATGACAGCCAGCGTCTCGGGCAGGGCCGCGAGAATTCCAAGGCATTCCTGCGCGACAATCCGGACATGACGACCAAGATCGAAGCTGCGATCCGGCAGAATTCCGGCCTGATCGCCGAGCAGATTCTTGCAGGCAAGCCGGAAAGCGATGACGACGAGGAAGCGGAGGACTGATCGTCCTTCTCGTGCGGGATCGCACTTGGTGCGCCGCGCATGAGGCAATTTATTCCGAGGCCTGAGAACTGCTCAGGTCCGGGCGATGCGGGCAAGACGGGAATCCTTGTCCGGACACCGTCGCCCTTCGGAAGGCAAGGCGGGCGCTGCGGATGTTGAGTTGCCGACATCCTCAGGGCCCGTTTTGTTTTTCAGCTCGATTTTATTCCGCCGCCTGTGCGTAATCGCTGACCGGCGGGCAGGAGCAGACGAGGTTGCGGTCGCCATAGACGTTGTCGACGCGGCCGACCGGCGACCAGTATTTGTCCTGTCGGGGGCTGCCGTCCGGAAAGCAACCCTGCGCTCGCGTATAAGGCCGCTGCCAGTTGTCGTCGGCGATGTCGTGAACGGTGTGCGGTGCGTAGCGCAGCGGCGATGCCTCCATCGGCATGCGGCCGGCCTCCACCTCGGCGATCTCGCGGCGGATTGCGATCATGGCATCGCAGAACCGATCCAGTTCCGCCTTCGATTCGGATTCGGTCGGCTCGATCATCAGCGTGCCCGGCACCGGGAAGCTCATGGTCGGCGCGTGGAAGCCATAATCGATCAGCCGCTTGGCGATGTCGTCCACCGTGACGCCGCACGCCGTCTTCAGCGGGCGCGGATCGATGATGCACTCATGCGCGACGCGGCCGTTGTGGTTGCGATAGAGCACCGGGAAATGCGCATCCAGTCGTTTCGCGATGTAGTTGGCGTTGAGAATCGCGACTTCGGTGGCGCGGCGCAGGCCGTCCGCGCCCATCATCAGAATGTAGAGATAGGAGATGGTGAGAATTGAGGCCGAGCCGTAAGGAGCGGCGCTGACCGCGCCTTCGTCAAGGCTGACGGATGGTAGGAACGGCGCGAGATGTTGCTTCACGCCGATCGGCCCCATGCCAGGGCCGCCGCCGCCGTGCGGGATGCAGAAGGTCTTGTGTAGATTGAGATGGCTCACGTCGGCGCCGTAATCGCCGGGGCGAGCGAGGCCGACCTGCGCATTGAGGTTGGCGCCGTCGAGATAGACCTGCCCGCCATGGGCGTGGACGATGTCGCAAATCTCGCGGATCGCTTCCTCGAACACGCCATGCGTGGAGGGGTAGGTGATCATGATCGCAGCGAGCGTGTCTTTGTGCGCTTCTGCCTTCTTGCGCAAATCCGAGACATCGACATTGCCATGGGTGTCGCAGGCCACGACAACGACCTTCATGCCCGCCATGCTCGCGGAAGCCGGATTGGTGCCGTGCGCGGACGCGGGGATCAGACAGACATCGCGCTGCGGCTCATTGCGCGAGGCATGATAGGCGCGGATCGCGAGCAGCCCGGCATATTCACCCTGCGCGCCGGAGTTCGGCTGCAGCGACACAGCATCATAGCCGGTGATTTCCGCGAGCCATGTCTCCAGCCTCGCGAACAATGCATAATAGCCGGCAGCTTGCGCCGATGGAGCGAACGGATGGATGTTCCCGAATTCGGGCCAGGTCAGCGGGATCATCTCCGTGGTCGCGTTCAGCTTCATGGTGCAGGAGCCGAGCGGAATCATCGCGCGGTCGAGCGCGAGATCGCGGTCCGACAGTTTGCGCATGTAGCGCAGCAGTTCCGTCTCCGAGCGGTGCGCGTGAAACACCGGATGGGTCAGGAATGCATTATTGCGAGAGAGCGTTGCGGGAAGGGCGTCGGGTGCTTCGCGCTCCACCTGCGCGTAGTCGAGCGCGCCGCCGAACGCACGCCACACCGCTTCGACGATGGGGGGCGTCGTGGTCTCATCCAGCGCAATGCCGATGGTGTCCTTGCCGATCCGCAGATTGATGCGTTCGGCCTGAGCACGCGACAGAATGTCGGCCTGCTGCGCGCCTTCCGCTTTCACCGTGATGGTGTCGAAGAAGGTTTCGCTGACGGGCGCGAAGCCGAGCCGTCGCAATCCGCTGGCGAGCGTCGCGGCGCGGCGATGCACGGTGCGCGCGATGTGGGTGAGCCCTTCGGGGCCGTGATAGACCGCATACATCGATGAGATGATCGCGAGCAATACCTGTGCGGTGCAGATGTTGGAGGTCGCCTTCTCGCGGCGGATGTGCTGCTCGCGGGTCTGCAGCGCGAGGCGATAGGCGGGAGCCCCGCGCGAATCCACCGACAGTCCGACGATGCGGCCGGGCAGTGCGCGCTTGAGCGCATCCTTCACCGCCATGTAGGCGGCATGCGGTCCGCCATATCCCATCGGCACGCCGAAACGCTGCGTCGAGCCAATTGCGATGTCGGCGCCGAGTTCGCCGGGTGACGTGAGCAGCGTCAGTGCCAGAATGTCGGCGGCAATGATCGCGATGCCGCCCTTGGCGTGCAGCGATGCGATGGCGGCGCGGGGATCGCTGATCGCACCGTCCGTGCCGGGATATTGGAACAGCGCGCCGAATACGTCCGCGCTCTCAAGGTCGCGCGCGGGATCGCCCACGATCAGCGTCCAGCCGAGCGGCTCGGCGCGCGTGCGCAACACCGCCAGCGGCTGCGGATGCACGTTGCGATCGACAAAGAACGCGCGGCTCTTGACGGTGCTTGAACGTTCCGCCAGTGCCATCGCTTCCGCCGCTGCGGTTGCTTCGTCGAGCAGCGAGGCGTTGGCGACATCGAGTCCAGTGAGGTCGCAGATCGTGGTCTGGAAGTTGAACAGTGCTTCCAGCCGCCCCTGGCTGATTTCCGGCTGGTAGGGCGTGTAAGCCGTGTACCAGGCCGGGTTCTCGAGGATGTTGCGCAGGATCACCGTCGGCAACAGAGTGCCTGAATAGCCTTGCCCGATCAGCGAGGTGAAAACCTCATTCTTCGTGGCGAACTCGCGCATGTGTGCGAGCGCCTCGGCCTCGCTTGCGGCGGGTTTAAGGTCGAGCGGACGTTTGAGCCGGATGTCGGCGGGCAGCGTTTCGTTGATCAGCGCATCGAGGCTGGATGTGCCGATCACGTCCAGCATCGCCTCACAGTCGCGCGGCGAAGGTCCGATGTGGCGGCGGGCGAAGGTGGTCGCTGGGGTGGAAGAACGTGCGGTCATGTGTTCGTCCTCGAAAGATATTATTCCGTGTGCGCCTTGTAGGCCGCCTCATCCATCAGCCCGTCCAGTTCGCCCTTGTCGGCGAGCCTGAGTTTGAAAAACCAAGCCTTGCCCTGCGGGTCGGAATTGATGAGCGAAGGATCGGCGGCGAGTGCGTCGTTGGATTCGACGACCTCACCGGACACCGGCGCGTAGACGTCGGATGCTGCCTTTACGCTCTCAACGGTCGCGGCGGTTTCGGCCTTCTTCAGGCTGCGGCCGGCTTTCGGCAGTTCGACGAACACCACGTCGCCGAGTTGGCTCTGCGCGAAGTCGGTGATGCCGATGGTGGCGGTATCGCCGTCGATCTGGAGCCATTCATGATCGGAGGTGAAAAGCGTGGTCATGGGTTTCCTCTGGATTTCCTCAACGTTGATAGGTGGGAGCGACGAAAGGCAGCTTGGCGACCTGCATCGGCACGCGGCTTCCGCGCAGGTCGGTGAACAGTCCGGCGCCGGGCGTAGCGAGTGGAGTCGGCACGTAGCCCATCGCCACCGGGCCGTTGATGCTCGGGCCAAAACCGCCCGAGGTGACTTTTCCAATTTTGTTGGCGGAGGAGGCATCGGCGAATAGCGGCGCGCCCTCGCGCACCGGCGCGCGGCCTTCCGCTTTCAAACCGACGCGGCGGCGCGGCGCTCCTTCATCAAGCTGGCGCAGGATGGTGTTCGCGCCGGGAAACCCGCCTTCGCGCGCTCCCCCCTTGCGGCGGACTTTCTGGATCGACCATTCGAGCGCGGCCTCGACCGGTGTCGTGGTGGTGTCGATGTCGTGGCCGTAAAGGCAAAGGCCGGCTTCCAGCCGCAGGCTGTCGCGCGCGCCGAGACCGATCGGCAGTACCGCGGCGTCCGCCAGCAACGTCGTCACAAGCCGCTCCACGTCGGCGGCTGGCACTGAAATCTCGAATCCGTCCTCGCCGGTATAACCGGAGCGCGAGACGAAGCAGGGGATGTCGAGCAAGGTGCGCGGGCCGCTGTCCATGAAGCGCATTGTGACGATGCCCGCATCGAACTTCGCCAGCACGTCGACGGCCTTCGGGCCCTGCAGGGCGATCAGCGCACGGTCGGGCAGGGGAATGATCTCGCAATCGCGGGCGAGGTGGGCGCGCAGATGTGCTTCGTCGGCGTCCTTGCAGGCGGCGTTGACCACCAGAAACAGCTCGTCGCCGAAATTCGCGACCATCAGATCGTCGAGGATGCCGCCTTCGTCATTGGTGAACAGCGCGTAGCGCTGGCGGCCGGGCGCGATGCCGAGAATGTCCTGAGGAACGAGACGCTCCAGCGCGGCCGCCGCATCCTCGATCTTGCCAGACTTCGCCCGGAGCCTGATCTGTCCCATATGCGAGACATCGAACAGGCCAGCTTCGGTGCGGGTGTGGAGATGCTCCTTGAGTACGCCGGCGGCGTATTGCACCGGCATCTCGTAGCCCGCAAACGGCACCATTTTGCCGCCGCAAGACACATGCAGCGCGTGCAGGGGCACGTTTTTCAGTTCGAAAGAGGTAGTAGATTGCGCCAGCATGGTTGCTCCTGTGGGTTTGCCGGGACCAATGTCCCGAAAACCTGCCGAAGCCCCACCTGTCGCTGTGCCTGAGAGTATTATCCCGTCGGCGGATACCGCACCGTTGCCGGCCGTATCTCTTTCCAGATGTATCGTCCCTCACACGGTCCTTTTGCCTGAGAGTTTCCGGGGCGGTTGCTCCTTCGGCGCCGGCTGCTTTCCACTTCAAAGCGGCCAATCTCTCCCGGTGTGCGGGTCGTTATGTTGCAAAGCAAAACACGGGATTCCGGGACTGTCAACGCGGCCCCCTGCCGTCATCCCTCCGGTAAATGACGGTTTGCCGGGTTTCGCCCGTTTTGTGGACAAGGGCGGCATCCCCCGTCTAAAAGCGGCTGGAAAATCTGCATTTTGCCCGGCATGGTCCGGCACGGATTCGCAAGGTCGATTGGACGGTTATGAGCGGCGTTAACGAGATCAGGTCGGGGTTTTTGAACTTCTTCGCGAAAAACGGGCACGAGATTGTCCCGTCCTCGCCGCTGGTTCCGCGCAACGACCCGACATTGATGTTCACCAATGCGGGCATGGTGCAGTTCAAGAACGTGTTCACGGGTCTTGAGAAGCGCCCCTACCAGCGCGCCACCACCTCGCAGAAATGCGTTCGCGCCGGCGGCAAGCACAACGACCTCGACAATGTCGGCTATACCGCGCGCCACCACACCTTTTTCGAGATGCTGGGCAACTTCTCGTTCGGCAACTACTTCAAGGACCGCGCGATCGAACTGGCGTGGACGCTGATCACCAAGGAATTCGCGCTCCCCAAGGACCGACTTCTGGTGACGGTCTATGCCGAGGACGACGAGGCGTTCGGTCTGTGGAAGAAGATCGCGGGCCTGCCTGAATCGAAGATCGTTCGCATCGGCACCTCCGACAATTTCTGGCAGATGGGCGACACTGGCCCGTGCGGGCCGTGCTCGGAAATCTTCTTCGACCACGGCGACAAGGTGCCGGGCGGCCCTCCCGGCTCGCCGGATGAAGACGGCGACCGCTTCATCGAGATCTGGAATCTCGTGTTCATGCAGTTCGACCAGATCGCGCCGGGCAATCGCAACCCGCTGCCGCATCCGTCGATCGATACCGGCATGGGCCTTGAGCGCATGGCCGCCGTGCTACAAGGCAAGCACGACAATTACGAGATCGATCTGTTCGTCGCGCTGATCCGCGCCATCTCCGAACTGACGGGCGCCGATCCGCATGGGCCGATGGCGCCCTCGCTGCGCGTGATCGCCGACCATCTGCGCGCGTCGTCGTTCCTGATCGCCGATGGCGTGCTGCCCTCGAATGAGGGGCGCGGCTATGTGCTGCGCCGGATCATGCGCCGCGCGATGCGTCACGCGCAGTTGCTGGGCGCGAAAGAACCGCTGATGCATCGTCTCGTCTGGGCGCTGGTGCGCGAGATGGGGCAGGCGTATCCAGAACTGGTGCGCGCCGAGCCTTTGATCGAGGAGACGCTGAAGCTCGAGGAAACCCGCTTCCGCAAGACGCTGGAGCGCGGTCTGTCGATCCTCGACGAGAAGAGCGCCTCGCTTCATAAGGGCGACATGTTCGACGGCGAGACGGCGTTCACGCTGTACGACACTTATGGCTTTCCGCTCGATCTGACGCAGGATGCGCTGCGCAACCGCGGCATCGGGGTCGATCTCGCTTCCTTCACCGATGCGATGGAGCGCCAGAAAGCGAAGGCGCGCGCCTCATGGGCGGGCTCGGGCGACACCGCAGCGGAGAAGATCTGGTTTCCGCTGCGCGAAGAACTCGGCGCGACGGAGTTTCTGGGCTACGACACCGAGATCGCCGAGGGCGTGGTGACCGCGCTGGTGAAGGACGGTGCAAGCGTCGATAGCCTGAAGACGGGCGATGCGGCCTCCGTGGTGCTGAACCAGACACCGTTTTACGGCGAATCCGGCGGTCAGGTCGGCGACACCGGCGTTCTCACCGGCGAGGGCGGTGTGCGTTTCCGCGTTACCGACACGCAGAAGAAGGCGGGCGATCTGTTCGTTCATGTCGGGCAGCTTGAGCAGGGCACCTTGAAGAAGGGTGCGGCGCTGCAGCTCGAAGTCGATCATGCGCGCCGTGGCGCGATCCGCGCCAACCATTCGGCGACGCATCTTCTGCATGAGGCATTGCGACAGGTGCTTGGCGATCATATCGCGCAGCGCGGCTCATTGGTGTCGCCGGAGCGGTTGCGATTTGACTTCGCGCACACCAAGCCGATCACGCCGGACGAATTGAGTCGCATCGAAGACATCGCCAACGACATCGTGCTGGAGAATGGCGAAGTCTCGACGCGCCTGATGGGCATTGAGGATGCTCGCAGTTCAGGTGCACGGGCGCTGTTCGGCGAGAAATACGGCGACGAAGTGCGCGTCGTGTCGATGGGGCAGGGTTCGGGCAACGCGCTCGGCTGGTCGGTCGAGCTGTGCGGCGGCACGCATGTGAAGCGCACCGGCGACATCGGTCTTGTCTCGATTACCGGCGAGAGCGCGGTGGCTTCCGGTGTGCGCCGCATCGAGGCGCTGACGGGGCGTGCCGCGCGTCAGGCTGCCAATCACAGCATCCAGACCGCGAAAACGGCTGCGGCGGAGTTGAAAACAACACTCGACGACATGCCCGCGCGTGTCGCGGCGCTGATCGAGGAACGCAAAAAGCTCGAGCGCGATCTGTCGGATGCGCGCAAGAAGCTTGCGATGGGTGGTGGCGGGGCCGGCAGCGCGCAGGGTGATGACATCCGTACCGTGGCGGGCGTGAAATTCCTCGGCCGCGCGGTGCAAGGCATCGAGATGAAGGATCTCAAGAGCCTCGCGGACGGCGGCAAGAAGCAGGTGGGGCAAGGTATCGTCGCCATCGTCGGCGTCACCGAGGATGGCAAGGCGGGTGTCGTCGTTGGCGTCACGCCCGATCTCACCTCGCGTTTTTCTGCCGTCGATCTGGTGCGTGTGGCGTCCGAGGCGCTTGGCGGCAAGGGCGGCGGCGGTCGTCCCGACATGGCGCAGGCCGGCGGACCCGATGGGTCGAAGGCCGATGCGGCGTTGAAGGCGATCGAAGCTGCGATGGGTGCCTGACGCCCAGGCGTATTCGGAACCATCAATGCATAAAGAGGCATCCACTCATCAAGCCCGATTAGGCGGACTTCTTTTTCTCGCATGTACGGCGGTCGGCTGGGGACTGAACTGGCCGGCCATGAAGATTATCCTGCGTGACTGGCCGCCTTTGTTCGCGCGCGGGATTTCCGGCGTGGTCGCGACGCTTATCCTGTTTGCGATTGCGGCGGCGAACCGCGAACGTTTCAGTGTGCCGCGAAAGGCATGGGGGCCGCTGCTCCTTGCTTCATTCACCAATGTCTTTGCCTGGATGGGCTTTACCACCATCTCGATGACGACATTATCGATCAGCGAATCTGCACTTCTTGTTTATACGATGCCGATCTGGGCGACGCTTCTTGCGTGGCCCATTCTCGGCTCGCGGCCGAAGCCGCGGGACGTGTCCGGACTGATTTTGGGATTCGCAGGACTCTTCGTTCTTTTTTCAGGCCATCCGCTTGGGCTGGCCTCCAGCAAGATCGTCAGCATCGCTTTGGCACTTGGCGCCGCCATTCTGTTTGCGCTCGGCAGCCTTCTGAATGCCAGGTCCGCGCCGGCTGCGCCGATTTCTTTCGTCGCCTGGCAGATTGGATTGGGATGCGTTCCGATGGTCGTGCTGGGCCTCGCATTTGAACATCCGGATTTAGGCGAGCTCAAGATCGACAGTGGCCTCATGCTGGCCTACATGACCCTTGTGCCGATGGGGACCTGTTATCTGACGTGGTTCGCGGCTATTCGCCGCCTTTCCGCAACGACAGCAGCCGTGGGCATGCTGTCCGTGCCTGTGATCGGCATTCTCACCGGGGCCCTTTTTCTGGGCGATGCTGTCGGATGGCGCGAAATATGCGCGGTCGTTCTGACGCTGGCCGGTGTCACGCTGGCGCTCTCAAAGCCGAAGCCGGTGATTGAGCAGGGTGTCTAGGGGGCGTCCTGCTTGCCTTCATTTCAGTGTAAAAAATATCGCCGCTGATAAATGCGGCGATGGGTAGCTGATAAATATCTGGTGCATCCGCGCGCGCCGCGGCAAAATGCACCATGCATCACAATACACCATTGATTTCCACCATTGTCGTCGGCCTGGTGCTGGCGTTTATCTTCGGCGCGCTGGTCCAGCGTATCCGCATCTCGCCGCTTGTGGGCTATCTGCTTGCGGGCGTGGTGATGGGGCCGTTCACGCCCGGTTATGTCGCGGACCAGACCATCGCCAATGAGCTTGCCGAAATCGGCATCATTCTCCTGATGTTCGGCGTCGGGTTGCATTTCTCGCTGAAGGATCTGTGGTCGGTGCGAGCCATCGCGCTGCCTGGCGCGGTGGTGCAGATCACCGCCGCCACGGTGATGGGCTGGGGATTGGGATGGCTTCTCGGCTGGAGCAGCGACAAGGGCATCATGTTCGGCATCGCGTTGTCCACCGCGTCCACCGTCGTGCTGTTACGCGCGATGCAGGAGCGGCGCCTGATCGACACCGAACGCGGCCGCATCGCGGTCGGCTGGCTGATCGTCGAGGACCTCGCGATGGTCCTGACGCTGGTTCTTCTGCCGCCCTTGGCCGGTTTGATGAGCGGCCATGCTGCAGGCGGCGTGGATTTTCTCTCGCTGATCTGGCCGCTCGCGGTCACGCTCGGCAAGGTCGTAGCCTTTGTCGTGCTGATGCTGGTGGTCGGCCGCCGCGTCATTCCATGGCTTCTGCATTATGTCGCGCATACCGGATCGCGCGAACTGTTCCGCCTTGCGGTGTTCGCCATCTCACTTGGCGTGGCCTTCGGTGCGGCTATCCTGTTCGATGTGTCGTTCGCGCTGGGGGCATTCTTCGCCGGCATGGTGTTGAGCGAATCCGAACTCAGCCAGCGTGCTGCCAGCGAGACTCTGCCCTTGCGCGATGCGTTCGCGGTGCTGTTCTTCGTTTCTGTCGGCATGCTGTTTGATCCCATGATCGTCGTGAAGGAACCGCTGCCGCTTCTGGCGACGCTGTTCATCATCCTGTTCGGCAAGTCGCTCGCGGCTTACGGCATCGTGCGCGCGTTCGGTTATTCCAAATCGACGGCGTTGACGATTTCGGCCAGCCTGGCGCAGATCGGCGAATTCTCGTTCATCCTCGTCGGCCTCGGCGTCAGCCTGTCATTGATGACCGAGCGCGGCCGCGATCTGGTGCTCGCGGGCTCGATCATCAGTATCATGCTCAATCCGCTGTGGTTTGCGGTGCTCGATCGCATTCTGGCGGAGAAGAAAGATGCTCCCCCGTTGCCGCCGGATGAGAAACCGGTTGCGCCGCGTGTCGAATTGCCGGTTTCCACGCTCTCGAACCATGTGGTGCTGGTCGGCTATGGTCGGGTCGGTAGCGTGGTCGGCAAGGCGTTGCGCGCGGCCAATGCACCGTTCCTTGTGATTGAGGACAATCCCGGAGCAATCGAGCGGCTAAGGCAGGAGGGCATCGAGATTATCAGCGGCAATGCAGCTGCGCCGGGCATGCTGCAGGCGGCCAATCTCGATGTCGCGCACGGATTGCTGGTCGCCATTCCGGATGCGTTCGAAGGTGGTCAGATCGTCGCCAAGGCGCGTGCGATCAGTACCACGGTGCCCATCATTGCACGTGCGCATTCGGAGGAGGAGATCGCCCATCTCAAGCATCACGGGGCGAATTCGGTCATCATGGGCGAGCATGAGATCGCGAAAGCAATGATCGCGCAGATCGGCTTTGCGGCGCAGGCGCCGTCGCTGGCGTCCTGATGCTTCAAGCCGGGCGCATGTGCCGTGCGTAGAATGCAAGTTCGATCGAGATAAAGCGTCCGTAGCTTTCCCGCAGATAGGGAGTTGCACAGGGAGTGCCTGTCTCGTCGGCCGAGAAAAAGCCGAGTTCGGTGCCTTCGGCCACCATGTTCGAGACTTGCGTCTTTGAGAGTCCGAAACGCTTGGCAATCTGCGCACGGCTCGGCAACGGCGTGCCCATGATGTCGGAGAGCATGATCGCCAGCACGACAGGAATGGCACCTTCGCGCTTTCCGAAGAAGCAGGTGAATTTAGGCATGCGGTCAATCAGCGGAATGCCTGCCGCATGTGCGTGTCCGGCAGCGGCGGCGAAACGTGGGATGAAATCCGGGTCTTGCGCTAGCATCTGCGCGCGTTGCATGTGCGGCTGCACCGCATCGAGAGCATTTACGGCATGGGGCATCCAGCTTTTGACGAAATCCACCATGCGGGGAGTCGGATGGTAGGATTTCGAGCGGCGGTCGGTTGGATTCCGCACGGTTTTGATGAAGCCCGCGAGTTTCAGCAAGGTCAGTGTTGTCTTGAGGGTGCGCGGTGTGAGTTCTTCTCGCTGCGCACACAGGTCAAGCAACTGGGTGTAGGTGACGCCGCCAAGCGGGCCGTGCTTTTCATAATAGGCGGCAAAACAAAACACATAAGCGGTCAACCGGAACCGCGTTTCCGAAGCCATCAGCTTGTTGATGAGGCGCGGCGCCTCGCGAAACCGGGCGATGGCGACCGTGTATTCGCGCATGGCGTCGGGAAAGGCGGGCGAGGCACGTAATTGCGCGGCTTCAGCCAGCAGCGGATCGGTCAGGTCAGCATCGGCAGGAGCCAGTGAGCTGGCCAGTGAGCTGTCGTCTTGCCGCAATGATCTTGCCCGGGGTCCGAAATAGGGCGCGTTTGTGACCGCGCCAGATACCTGTGGACGGTTTATGTCTTTCTATGAGTCGAGGAAACCGGAAACCAATGCGGCGCTGCAGCAGCGCGCGGTTAGCGCCGGTCACGCAGCGAGTCCCAGGGATTTCATTCACGAAACTTTTTCATGACGGAAAAGGCGCGGAGTGATCCGCGCCTTTTATTTTGAGAGCCTGTTTTGGCGCTCAGGCCGTTTTAGGCCGAGGCCATCGCCTTGGTCAGGTTTTCCGCGACCTTGTCGAGGAAGCCCGTGGTGGAGAGCCACTTCTGGTCGGGGCCGACCAGCAGCGCCAGATCCTTGGTCATGAAGCCAGACTCGACGGTATCGACGCAGACCTTCTCCAGCGTCTTGGCGAACTTCGCCAGTTCGGCGTTGTTGTCGAGCTTGGCGCGGTGGGCCAACCCTTGCGTCCAGGCGAAGATCGACGCGATCGAGTTGGTCGAGGTTTCCTTGCCCTTCTGATGCTCGCGGTAGTGGCGGGTTACCGTGCCGTGCGCGGCTTCGGCTTCCACCACGCCGCCGTCCGGCGTCAGCAGCACCGAGGTCATGAGGCCCAGCGAGCCATAGCCCTGCGCCACAGTGTCGGACTGCACGTCGCCATCGTAGTTCTTGCAGGCCCAGACGTAGCCGCCGGACCATTTCAGGGCCGAAGCCACCATGTCGTCGATCAGGCGGTGCTCGTAGGTCAGGCCCTTGGCTTCGAACTTCGACTTGAACTCGGTGTCGTAGATCTCCTGGAAGATGTCCTTGAAGCGGCCGTCATACACCTTGAGGATGGTGTTCTTGGTCGACAGGTACACCGGATAGCCGCGCGACAGGCCGTAGTTCATCGAGGCGCGGGCGAAGTCGCGGATAGAGTCGTCCAAATTGTACATGCCCATGGCGACGCCGGAGCCCGGGGCCTTGAAGACCTCGCGCTCGATCACGGTGCCGTCCTCGCCGACGAACTTCATCGTCAGCACGCCCTTGCCGGGGAATTTGATGTCGGTGGCACGGTACTGGTCGCCGAAAGCGTGGCGGCCGATGATGATCGGCTTGGTCCAGCCGGGAACGAGGCGCGGCACGTTCTTGCAGATGATCGGTTCGCGAAAGATGACGCCGCCGAGGATGTTGCGGATGGTGCCGTTCGGCGACTTCCACATCTCCTTGAGGCCGAATTCCTTCACGCGGGCTTCGTCGGGGGTGATGGTCGCGCATTTGACGCCGACGCCGTACTTCTTGATCGCGTTGGCCGCGTCGATGGTGACCTGATCGTTGGTCTTGTCGCGGTATTCCATCCCGAGGTCGTAATATTCGAGCTTCACATCGAGGAAGGGGTTGATCAGCTTGTCCTTGATGTACTGCCAGATGATCCGGGTCATCTCGTCGCCGTCGAGTTCGACGACCGGGTTCGCTACCTTGATTTTGGCCATGAGGATGCGTGCCTTTTTTTGAGGTTTTTGGAGTGTGGTGCCGAGGATGCGCGCGCCTCTTAGCACCCGCGCAACGGCGGCGGAAGGCAGTTCAAAGCAGCATGCCGGACGGGATTTTTGGGGCGGTATTCCGGGACGATCGGCGGTGCCGAGAGGTGGTTTTGCCGGGCCGAATCGATGATTCAAAAGGGTTCCGTAACCCATTCCGATTACAATCGAATTTGAAGCCGGCCGGGCGCCTTTTGAGGGCGATTTTCCGGCGCATTAGGGTGTTGAATCGCTTTCTTCAGAAGTTGATTCAACGTCTTAAGTGCTTGAATCATCGTCTTCAGACGTTGATTCCGATTGTTCGCTTTCTGAATCAAAATCTTATCGGGGTGATTCAACGCCTTCAGGGCTTGAATCGGCACCTTCGATGGTTGATGCAGGCACTTCAGCCATTGAATCGGAAAGCGAAGACATGTCGGGCACCGACAAGACCAAGCCGCGCACCGATCTGCCGGGCCCCGTGGTGGTGCTGGTGGAGCCGCAGCTTGGCGAGAATATCGGCATGGCCGCGCGCGCCATGGGTAATTTCGGCCTGACACGTTTACGTTTGGTGAAGCCGCGCGACGGCTGGCCGAACATGGCGGCGCAGCGGGCGGCGGCGGGTGCCGACCACATCCTTGAGCAAGTGGAATTGTTCGACACGGTCGAGGCGGCGGTGGCCGACTGCGCGCTGCTGTTCGCGACCACCGCCCGCGCGCACGATCAGGCCAAGCCCGTGGTCGCACCAGAGGGCGCGGTTCGCGAGATCGTGAACGAGGTGGCGCGCGGCGCCACCTCCGGCATCCTGTTCGGGCGAGAGCGTTCGGGCCTCACCAACGAGGAGGTCGCGCTCGCCAACCGGATCGTGACCTTCCCGGTCAATCCAGGGTTTGCCTCGCTCAATCTCGCGCAGGCCGTGCTCTTGATGGGCTACGAGTGGTTCAAGCTCGCCTCCGGTGGCCGAATACCATTTTCGATGCCCGAGCGATCCGAGCGGGCTTCCAGCCATCAGATGCAGGCGTTTTTCGACAATCTGGTAGCGGAACTCGACAAGGTCGAGTTCCTGCGTCCGGCCGAGAAGCGCGACGTGATGCTTGTCAATTTACGTAATATTTTCAGCCGGATGGAGCCGAGCAAGCAGGACATGCACACCCTGCATGGGGTGGTCATGGCGATTGCCGAGGGCCGCAAAGGGCCTGCCAAGGGGGGCGTGCTCGATGGAACCCAGGCGACGCGGCTGCGGGCGCTGCTGGCGGAGCAGGGTTCCCCCACCAGTGAGGCCGGTTCCAGTTCCGTGCGCGGGCTGGCGCGGCTCCTGCGCCGCAATCCGACCGATGCCGAGCGCCTGTTGTGGCAGGCCCTGACCAGGGACCGCCGCTTCGCTGCGCAATTCAAGCGTCAGACCCCGGTGGGGCGGCACATCCCCGATTTCGTCTCGTTCTCGCGGCGGATCGCGGTCGAGATCGTCCAGCCCGGTGAAAGCGAGGCCATTGTCCGCGACCGCGACAGCCGCGCCGCCTGGCTGCAGGAACGCGGCTACCGGGTTCATGTGATGAAGGCTGCCGACATCGAGCAAAATCTTGCCGCCGAACTCGACCGCCTCGCGACCATGAGCGCGGGCTGACCAATTTCTTGGCAATCCTTGCCAGCCGTTGAGGCAATGCAGTTCGCAAAGCCTGCGTTTGGCCTGCAATCATGCTGGCACGGGTGTTGCTCCTGATCCGATGTCCCATCATCAGGAGCGAGTGCATGAAGCGATCCGACCTCACCGAGAAGCTGCTCGACATCAAGCGCGAGAACGGCTGGAGCTGGAAACACATCTGCGCCGAAATCGGCGGCCACTCAGACGTGCTGATCGTGGGCGCCATTCTCGGGCAGATGAAGCTGACCAGACCGCAGGCGGCTGCCGCGGCGAAGCTGTTCGGCCTCTCAAAGGTCGAACAGGCGCTGCTCAATGAAGTGCCGATGCGCGGTGAGGGCCTCGCGATGCCGCCGACCGATCCGCTGATCTATCGCTTCTACGAACTGGTGATGATCAATGGCCCGGCATGGAAGGCGCTGATCGAGGAGGAGTTCGGCGACGGCATCATGTCGGCGATCGATTTCGACATGACGATGCAGCGCGTCGCCGATCCGAAGGGCGACCGCGTCAGCATCGGGATGTCGGGCAAGTTCCTGCCGTACAAATATTACGGCGCGACCGGCAACAACGCGCCGCTCGGCTACAAGGAGGAATAAGGGACGCGCATGAAGGCGTAGATGCCCGGCATGAAGCCGGGCATGACGGGGTAGAGAAACTATTGCCCCGCCTTCACCTGAGCCACGGCGGTTGCGATGAGTTCGTCCATCTTCACGCGAATCTGTTGTTCCGAAACGCCCTTGTCGGCCAGATCCCGGGTCACCTTGCCCAGCACGTCGCTGTCGCCGGACACCTCGAAATCGGCGGCCACGACCTCCTTGGCATAGGAGGCGGCGGCGTCACCGGTCAGGCCGAGCTTTTCGGCTGCCCAAAGGCCGAGCAGCTTGTTGCGCCGGGCTTCCGCCTTGAACTTTTGTTCCTCATCGAGAGCAAACTTCTTTTCAAAGCCTTCCTCGCGCTTGTCCAAACTCGACATATATCTGACCTATCAGTTGAATCCCGGTATTGGGCGTGTGTGGAAATATTGTCGGTGAGGGTGGTTCCCGCAACGTCCGAAAGGTCGCAGGACGCTGACAAGAAGCCGGTAAAACCCTCGAAAACAGCCGGGGTTGCGTTGTAACGGGGGGGCCGATCAGGTAGGTTGCCGATGAGTCCAGTTCGCGGTTTGTTTTCGTGGATCAAGGGCTTCGCGGCAGCTCCGCCGCGTGTCGCGTAGAGTTTCGGAGCATCCCAATCCATGGATTTCAACAACACTCGGTACATCCCTATGAGCCGTCGGCGTCGCATCTATGAAGGCAAGGGCAAGGTTCTTTATGAAGGACCGGAGCCCGGCACCCTGATCCAGCATTTCAAGGATGACGCCACCGCGTTCAATGCCAAGAAACACCAGATCATCGAGGGCAAGGGTGTCCTCAACAACCGGATCTCGGAATACGTTTTCCAGCATCTGAACGAGATCGGCGTGCCGACGCATTTCATCAAGCGGCTCAACATGCGCGAGCAGTTGATCCGCGAGGTCGAGATCGTGCCGCTCGAGGTTGTCGTGCGCAACGTCGCCGCGGGCTCGCTGTCGCAGCGCCTCGGCATCGAGGAAGGCACGCAGCTGCCGCGCTCGATCATCGAGTTCTATTACAAGAACGACCAGCTCGGCGATCCGATGGTGTCCGAAGAGCACATCACCGCGTTCGGTTGGGCGACTCCGCAGGAGATCGACGACATCATGGCGCTCGCCATCCGCGTCAACGATTTCCTCTCGGGCGTTTTCCTCGGCGTCGGCATCCGCCTCGTTGATTTCAAGATGGAATGCGGCCGTCTCTATGAAAACGAGATGATGCGCATTGTCGTGGCAGATGAAATCTCGCCGGACTCGTGCCGGCTGTGGGACATCAAGTCGAACGAGAAGATGGACAAGGACCGCTTCCGTCGCGATCTCGGCGGGCTGCTCGAGGCCTATACCGAAGTTGCCAAGCGTCTCGGCATCCTGATCGAGAACGAGCGCCCTGCAGGCTCCGGCCCGGTGCTGGTGAAGAGCTGATGAAAGCGCGCGTCACGGTTACGTTGAAGAACGGCATTCTCGATCCGCAGGGCAAAGCGATCGAGGGTGCGCTGAAATCGCTCGGCGTCGCTGGCATTGCCAGCGTGCGTCAGGGCAAGGTGTTCGACATCGAGGTTGAGGGTGGCGATGCGGCGAAGGCCGAAGCCGCGCTCAAGGCCGCCGCCGACAAGCTGCTCGCCAACACGGTGATCGAGAACTATCGGGTCGAGGTTCTCGGCTAAGATTTCTGACGGACAATCGTGATGGGTTGTCTTGCGCCATACCAGCCGATCAATACGCTCAAGGCGATTGCGGACGATCTGTGGATCGTGGATGGCCCTGAAATCACGATGGCTTTTCCCTGGTTCAAGGCGCTCGGCGCGCCGTTCACCACACGAATGACCGTCATCCGCCTGCCGGACGGCGGTTTATGGATTCACTCTCCGACACCGATCACTGATAGTCTTGCGAATGAATTGAACGGGATCGGTCGCGTGAACGCGCTCGTTGCGCCGAACCGCTTGCATTACTCGTGGATTCCCGACTGGACAAAGCGATACCCGTCCGCCGCGACCTATGCCGCGCCCGGCATGGACGCGAAGGCGGCCGAGCATTGCGGTGGATTCACTGAAACGCTGGGCGCTACTGCGCCTTCATCCTGGCAGGGCGCATTCGATCAGGTTCTGGTGCCCGGCGATTTCATGACGGAGGCGGTGTTTTTCCATCGTGCCTCGCGGACGCTGATCCTCACCGACCTGATTGAGAATTTCGAACCGCGGCGCATTTCCTGCCTTCCGCTCAGGTGGCTGTGCCGCGCCAGCGGCTGTTGCGATCCTGACGGGAAGATGCCGTTCGATCTGCGCTATACGTTCCGCCGTCACCGGGATGCGATGCGAGATGCAGTCCGGCGGATGATCGCGTTGGAGCCGGAACGAATCATTCTGGCTCATGGCCGCTGGTACCCCGGCCGCGCGGTGGACGAATTGAAGAGGGCCTTCCGGTGGCTCTAGGCTGTTATCCAGCCGGCTGAAAGTTGGAATGTTCCTGATCTGTCCGCGCCTTGCCCGCCGATGTTGTTGACCGTCCCGCCACGCAATGCTGCCGCAGCCAGCTAGCACTGGAAACAGGCGCCTTAAGTAGATAAGTCAGGGGCATAGCCCACCCCGAAAGAGCCGATCCGGTACCCCGATGAAGGCAGCGATTCTCGTTTTTCCCGGCATCAACCGCGAGCGCGACATGGCGCGCACGCTGAAGCTTGTTTCGGGCCATGAGCCGGTCATGGTCTGGCATGGCGACACCGCGTTGCCCAAGGGGACCGATCTCGTCGTCATTCCCGGTGGCTTTTCCTACGGCGACTATCTGCGCTGTGGCGCGATTGCGGCCCGCTCGCCGGTGATGGATGCGGTGCGTGCTTTTGCGGCCAAAGGCGGCCTCGTGCTTGGCGTCTGCAACGGTTTCCAGATCCTGTGCGAGAGTGGGTTGCTGCCCGGCATCCTGATGCGCAACGCGCGGCTGCAATTCGTTTGCCGTGACGTTCATCTGCGCGTCGAGCGGTCCGATACGCCGTTCACGCGCGGCTACAATGCGGGGCAGGTGATCCGGGTGCCGGTGGCGCATGGCGAAGGCAACTATGCCGCCGATGCCGAGACGCTGAAGCGTCTCGAAGGCGATGGCCGCGTGCTCTATCGCTACTGCTCGGCCAACGGCGATGTTGGTGATCTGCATAATTTCAACGGCGCGGCGGCTTCCATCGCGGGCATCGTGAGCGAGAAGGGCAACGTGCTCGGCATGATGCCGCATCCCGAAAACCATGTTGAAGACGTGATGGGCTGCACCGACGGCCGCGGGCTGTTCGCGGGCCTTGCCGCGCATCTGGAGAAAGCGGCGTGACCAAGCCTTTGCGTAACGAACCTGCCATCACGCCCGAACTGATCGCCTCGCACGGCCTCAAGCCGGACGAATACGAGCGTATCCTGAAGCTGCTGGGCCGCACGCCAAGCTTTACCGAACTCGGCATCTTCTCGGCGATGTGGAACGAGCATTGCTCGTACAAATCCTCGCGCATCCATCTGCGCGGATTGCCGACGAAAGCGCCGTGGGTGATCCAGGGGCCGGGCGAGAACGCCGGCGTCATCGATATTGGCGACGGCCTCGCCGTGGTCTTCAAGATGGAGAGCCACAACCACCCGAGCTATATCGAGCCATATCAGGGCGCGACCACTGGCGTCGGCGGCATTTTGCGCGACGTGTTCACCATGGGCGCGCGACCGATCGCGTGCCTCAATGCGCTGTCGTTCGGTGCGCCCGAACATCCCAAGACGCGGCATCTCGTCTCCGGTGTGGTTGCGGGCGTCGGCGGTTACGGCAATTCGTTCGGCGTGCCGACGGTCGGCGGGCAGATGCGCTTCCACACCCGTTATGACGGCAACAACCTCGTCAACGCGATGGCGGTGGGCCTCGCGGAAGCCGACAAGATTTTCTATGCGGCCGCATCCGGCGTGAACATGCCGATCGTTTATCTCGGCTCCAAGACAGGCCGCGACGGCATCCATGGCGCGACCATGGCCTCCGCCGAATTCGACGATGCGAGCGACGAGAAGCGTCCGACCGTACAGGTCGGCGATCCGTTCGCGGAAAAGCTGCTGTTGGAAGCCTGCCTCGAAATCATGGAAGCCGACTGCGTCGTCGCCATTCAGGATATGGGCGCTGCGGGCCTGACATGCTCGGCCGTCGAGATGGGCGCCAAGGGCGATCTCGGCGTCGATCTCGATCTTGACACCGTGCCGACGCGCGAAACCGGCATGAGCGCCTATGAGATGATGCTCTCGGAAAGCCAGGAGCGCATGCTCATGGTGCTCAAGCCCGAGAAGGAAAAGCAGGCCGAAGCGATCTTCAAGAAGTGGGGGCTCGACTTCGCCATCGTCGGCTACACCACGCCGAGCCAGCGTTTCGTCGTCAAGCACGGCGGCGACGTGATGGCTGACCTGCCGATCAAGGAACTGGAATCGGAAGCGCCGCTTTATGACCGCCCGCATGTCGCGAGCGAGCCGCTGCCGATGATCCACGCGCGCGACGTGAAAGCGCCGATGCCGGTGACGGATGCGCTGGTGAAGCTGATCGCGACGCCGGAATTATGCTCGAAGCGGTGGGTGTGGGAGCAGTACGATCATGTGATCGGCGGCAACACCGTGCAACGCCCAGGTGGCGATGCGGCGGTCGTGCGTGTGCTCGATGGGCCGAAGGCGCTTGCGCTCACTGTGGACGTGACGCCGCGTTATTGCGAGGCCGATCCGATCGAGGGCGGCAAGCAGGCGGTGGCGGAAGCCTGGCGCAACATCACGGCTGTCGGTGGCAAGCCACTCGCCATCACCGACAATCTCAATTTCGGCAATCCCGAGCGGCCCGAGATCATGGGCCAGCTTGTCGGCTGCCTGAAGGGCATCGCTGACGCTTGCGTGGCGCTCGATTTCCCAATCGTGTCCGGCAACGTCTCGCTCTACAATGAAACCAACGGACGCGGCATTCTGCCGACGCCGTCCATCGGCGGCGTCGGGCTGCTCGATGATTTCCAGAAGTCGGCGACGCTCGCCTTCAAGGCCAAGGGCGAGGCGATCCTTCTGATCGGCGATACGCAAGGCTGGCTCGGCCAGTCGGTCTATCTGCGCGACATCTGCGGCCGGGAAGAGGGTGCGCCGCCGCCGGTCGATCTCGCCGCCGAGAAGCGCAACGGCGACGTGGTGCGTGGCATGATCAAGAGCGGCACCGCGACCGCCGTGCACGACGTCTCCGATGGCGGTCTTCTGGTCGCGCTGGCGGAAATGGCGATGGCCAGCGGCATCGGCGCGGCGCTCGACGCAGCACCCGAGCAGACGCTGCCGCATGCGTGGTGGTTCGGCGAGGATCAGGCGCGTTACATCGTCACCGTGCCGGTCGATCATCTGCTGACTGTGATGAGCAAGCTCAAGGCGGTCGGCGTGCCATGCGCCGAGATCGGCAAGACCGGCGGCGATGCGCTCGTGATCGAGGGCGAAGCGCCTGTTGCAATCTCAAAGCTCAAGGAAGGCTTTGAGAGCTGGCTGCCGAACTACATGGCAGGTCACGACTAAACCTCTCTACAGCACCCGCTTTGCGCCGGGCAGGCTGCGCAGCGCCAACGTTGCGAGCCAGCTCACGCCCAGCCCGAACACGAGTGACAGTCCCGCCTTGCTGAAGGCGGAGAGGTTCTGGCCGAGCAGCCAGTGCTGTATCCATAACACCGGGACGTAGTGGATCAGGAAGATGCCGTAGGCGGACGGCTGTATGGCATCGAGCAGTGGGGCGCGGGACGTTTCCCTGTGCATGAACCACGCCAGCACCGCGAACGTCATCGCCGCGCTGAACAGTGGAAACGCGACCGAATAGGCGACTTCCCACCATTGCGGCAGCACATTGGGGTCGGGAAGGATGCCGCGCCGGTAATACACCAGCGCCACGATCATGCCATAGGCGGCGAGTGCCGCCAGTGCCCAGCGCGCCCATTGCCGTGACAGGGCATTGCCCTCGCCGAGCAGCCCGCGTTCGGAATGGGCATAACCAATGCCCGCCCCGAACATGAAGCAGGCGGCATAGAGCAGGACGCGGCTCGCCTGCACCGACAGCGGCCCGAACTCGAACCATTTGCTGGGGCCGAAGCAAAGCCGCATCGGCACGTAGGCGAACGTCGTCACCGCAGCGAAGGCGATGAAAAACACCAGCGGCCGCGAATATCCTGACAGCGAGAGCCGGTTAATCGGAGCCGGCGCATCGGGCGCAATTCGATAGATCGCCGCGGCGAGAGCGTCGAACGCCAGCAGCACCCAGACGAACCAGACGGGTCCGCTCGGCCAGGGCCCGACGGTGACGGTCTTCCACCAGAACGCGCTGAAACTGAGATGGCCGGGGCGGTTCAATTCGAGCGCGTAGTAAGCAAGCGGCATCAGCAGCAGGGCTGCCACGGCGAACGGCAGCGCCAGCCGCAGTGCGCGGTCACTGAGAAACTGGCTTGTCGTTTTGCGGCGCAGGCTCGGCCAGACGAACAGGCCGGACAGGAAAAAGAACGCCGCCATGAAGAAGCTGTCGTTCGCCAAAACGATGCCGTCGAAGCCGAGCCACGTGTGCGCATCGGCGTGCCCGTAATAGGTGTAGGGGATGATCGCGTGATGAATCACGACCAGCACCGTCAGGGCGGTGCGGGTGCGATCAAGGGCGATATTTCGTCCGGACATGGTCCCCGATAGCAGCGCGGCAAGTTCCCGGCAATTCTCAGGCGGGCAATTCCTCGATTTTGACCCGGTCGGGATAGAACGCCAGATGACCCGCGATGGCCTTCACCACGTCATAGGGCGTCTCGTAGGTCCAGACCGCGTTATCGAGCGTCTCGCCACCGGTCTGGATGCTGAAATAGCCAGCGTCGCCCTTGTAAGGGCAATGGGTTTGGCGGTCGGTGGCGGATAATAGCGCCATATCGGCATCCGCCCTCGGAATGTACTGGACCGGCGGATAGGAGGCTTCCTGAAGCGTGAGGGCCTTGGTTGTCTCGGCGATCACCTTGCCGCCGGCGATGACGCGCACGCGCCTAGGGTTCGGTGCGATGGTGATGGGGTGGTCCGGTCCCGGAATTTTCATGGGGCACTCTCCTGTGGGTGTTGGCGATATAGGGATGGTTGCGGCGATTGCCCGCGTGACCTTGTAGCTTGTCGGCGCTAGAATCGGGCATATCTGGTATGAAACAGCCTGTGGGCTGGAAAGGAGACCTTGGAATGCCTATGGACGCGCGGGACATCGAAACCATGATCAAGGCGGCGATTCCCGATGCCACAGTCACGATCCGCGATCTCGCCGGCGACGGCGACCACTATGCCGCGACCGTGATTTCGGAATCGTTCCGCGGCAAGTCTCGCGTGCAGCAGCACCAGATCGTCTATCAGTCGCTGAAGGGCCAGATGGGCGGTGTGCTGCATGCGCTGGCGCTGCAAACCGGCGTGCCGGAATAAGGTGACGGGAGTGGGCTCGCGGGCATGAACGCGGCGCGATCCTTTCTGCGGCAGAAAAACCCGCATGGTCATCATCGCGTTACCTATGTCGAGCTGTTCTTCGACCTCGTCTTCGTCTTCGCGATCACCCAGATCTCGCACACGTTGCTCGCGCATTTCACCCCGCTCGGCATCCTGCAGGTTTTGATCCTGTTCTTTGCGGTGTGGTGGGTGTGGATCTACACCTCCTGGATCACCAACTGGCTTGACCCCGAACGCACGCCGACCCGGCTGATGCTGTTCGCAATGATGATCGCGGGCCTGTTGCTGTCGACCTCTATACCGAAAGCATTCGAGAGCAGGGGGCTAGCTTTCGCGCTGGCCTTCGTTGCCATGCAGCTTGGCCGCACGGTGTATTCCGCGTTGGCCGTGCCCGCATCGGAAACGTCGATGCGGATGAACCTGTGGCGCATCGCGGTCTGGCTCGCGTGCAGCGGCGTGTTCTGGATCACGGGTGGCCTCGTTGAGGGCGCACTTCGTCCCGTGCTTTGGAGCATCGCGCTGGCGATCGAATATGCAGGCCCCGCGATGCGGTTTCGCACGCCGGGACTCGGTGCCTCGTCTTTTCAGGATTGGGATGTCGAAGGCGGCCATATGGTCGAGCGCTGTGCGTCCTTCATCATCATCGCGCTCGGCGAATCCATTGTGGTCACGGGCGCGACTTTCTCCGAGATTTCATGGTCGGCAGTGACGATTACAGCCTTCATGGTCAGCCTGATCGGCAGCATCGCGATGTGGTGGGTCTATTTCCATCTCGGTGTCGAGGCAGGTGCGAAACAGATCACCCATTCCGAGGAGAGCGGCAGGTTCGCGCGCATCGCCTACACCTATCTGCATCTGCCGATTGTGCTTGGCATCGTGGTGTCGGCGGTCGGAGATGAGGTGCTGCTGGCGCATCCGCAGGGACACATGGATGCAAGGGCGTCGCTCAGCATCAGCGGTGGCCCGCTGCTGTTTCTGCTCGGCACGCTTTTGTTCAAGCACGTCATTCGCGGCATCTACCAGTTGTCGCACCTGGTCGGAATAACGCTGCTTGTCCTCTTGTTTGCTGTCGCGCCGTATCTCACGCCGCTGACATTGGCGGCGCTGGTCGCGGTGGTGCTGCTGATCGTGGCCGCGTGGGAAGCAGCTTCGCTTGGTGCAGCGGATCGCGCAGAGACTTAAATTGTGCCTGCGCGCAGCGCGTGAACCGAGAACATGTTCCGCGCGTCAGTCCACACCCTGTCCGGCGTCCACCCGGCGCGGCGCGCCAATTCCTGAAAACGCGCGATGCTGTATTTGTAACTAGACTCGGTGTGAATGCTCTCGTCGGCGTTGAACGAAAACGTGCGCCCGAGCATACGGACGGCATGCGCCTTGCGGCTGATCAGATGCATCTCGATCCGGTGCAGATGGTGATTGTAAAGTGCGGTGTGATCGAAGGTCGCAGGATCGAAGTTTGCGCCGAGCTCGCGGTTCATGCGCGCCAGGACGTTGAGGTTGAACTCCGCGGTCACACCTGCGGCATCGTTATAGGCCGCACGCAGTGTGTCTTCGTCTTTCTCCAGATCGACGCCGACAATCATGGTTGCGCCGCACCCAAGAATCTCACGTGCGCTCCGCAGAAAGGCTTCGGCGTCGGTCGGGTCGAAATTTCCGATGGTTGAACCGGGGAAGAAGCCGACCTTCGGCATGGCCTGAATTTCGGGCGGTAGCGCGAAGGCCTTGGTGAAGTCCGCGACGACGGGATGAGCCTTGAGTTGCGGATGATCCTGACGGAGTTCTTTTGCCTGATCCTTGAGGAAGTCGCCTGAGATATCCACGGGAACGTAAGCGCCGAATTTGCAGGTCTCCAGCAACAGGCGGATTTTAGTCGTGGCGCCTGCGCCGAATTCGACGAGTGCTGCGCCTTCGGGAATCGAAGTTGCGATCTCAGTAGCGCGATCGCGCAGGATGCGCAGTTCCGTGCGTGTCGGATAATACTCCGGCAACAGCGTAATCTGCTCGAACAAATGCGAGCCGATCTCGTCGTAGAAATATTTCGGCGAGAGCTTTTTTGGGCTCTCGCTTAGTCCCTGGACCGCATCCTTGGCGAACGCCGGATCGATGTCTGGTTCGCGGCGCTCAGTTCGCGCGGATACATGGATATTCATGCGTCGCTCCGTTGTAAAATCTGAAGGTGAGGCGCGCTGCGCTCAGGTGACGTAATCGGCAAGCCGCAGTCCGGTGAACTGCCAGCGATGGTGCGGATAGAAGAAGTTACGATAGCTCACGCGCGCATGTCCTTCCGGCGTCGCGACCGATGAGCCGCGCAGCACGTACTGGTTCACCATGAACTTGCCGTTGTATTCGCCGAGCGCGCCTTCGATGGCGCGATAACCGGGATAGGGCGCATAGGAGGAGCGCGTCCACTGCCAGACGATGCCATGAGCATCGTTAAGCTGACCGGCGCGCGCCGCCACCTCCCATTCCATTTCAGTCGGAAGGTGTTTGCCACACCAGCGCGCGAACGCATCCGCCTCGTAATAGCTGACATGGCACACCGGCGCCTCGGGATCGACCGGCTTCAACCCTGCCAGCGTCATGATGTGCCATTGGCCGTCGATTTTCCGCCAGTGTCCGGGAGCTTGCCATTCCTCGCGTTCGGCGGCTGCGAAGCCGTCCATCAGCCACAGTGTCGCGGTGCGGTAGCCGTCGTCGTCCATAAACGCGAGCCACTCTTTGTTGGTGACGAGATGGCGCGCGATCTTCACCGGGCCGACCAGAACACGGTGCGGTGGTTTTTCGTTGTCGAAGTGGAAGCTGTCGCCCTGATGGCCGATGGTGTGAATGCCTTCATTGAGCATGGCCCACGGCTCGCCATCACGATGAGAGGCAGGGAGCGACCAGTTCTCATCATAAGCGGGCGGAATCGGATTCTGCGCAAAGGCGTGGAGGATATCGGTGTGCATCAACTCCTGATGCTGCTGTTCGTGGTTGAAGCCGACCTCCATCAGCGGCGCGATCTCGCGCAGCTTCCCCTCGCTGGCGCTGTCGAGGAACGCCAGCATCTGCGCATCGACATATTGCCGATAAGCGGTGACGGCCTCGACGCCGGGCCGGGTCAGATGGCCGCGCTGAGCACGCGCGTGGCGTGGGCCGGCGCTGACGTAATAGGAATTGAACAGAAAAGCGTAATCGGGATGAAAAACCTTGTAGCCCGGCACATGCTGGCCGAGCACGAACTGCTCGAAGAACCAGGTGGTATGGGCGCGGTGCCATTTTGCCGGGCTCGCGTCCGGCATCGACTGGACGAGTTGATCCTCGGCGGACAGGGGAGCCGCGCGCCGCTCCGTCTCATTGCGCACTGTGCGATAGGCGTTCGAGAGCGATTGAGAGAGCGAGGATTTGCAAAACGCCGACGCAACGGACACGCCGGAGGCCGTGGAAGTCCGATTTGTCACGAAAATCTCCGGTTCGGGGAAAAACAGTCTTTCAGCCGATAAGTTCCCAGACAAGTTGTTCTACGGTGGTGACATGGCCATTGTTATGCGCGCAGGGCGCACATCGGCGTGATTTGGCGCGAAAATGCTCGGATTGAGGCTGCAAAATCCGGCTTTCGGGCCTGATTTCATTGGATGGACGTTCGATTCTCGCTACATATATAGGTGAGGCGGCAGCCTGCCGGTGATCGGGACACCGGAGGCCGGACCCGCGCCAAGGGACAAGACGATGAGCATCGAGCAATTTATCGAAGGTGAAGTGAAGTCGAACGACGTGGTGCTGTTCATGAAGGGCACGCCGCAGTTTCCGCAGTGCGGGTTCTCGGGCCAGGTGGTCCAGATCCTCGATCACGTCGGGGTGCCCTACAAGGGCCTGAACGTTCTCGACTCCACCGATCTGCGCAACGGCATCAAGGAATATTCCAACTGGCCGACCATTCCCCAGCTTTACGTGAAGGGTGAATTCGTCGGCGGTTGCGACATCGTCCGGGAGATGTTCCAGAGCGGCGAGCTGCAGAAAATGTTCGCCGACAAGGGCGTGACGGTGCGCCAGGCGGCGGGCTAGTTTCCGCTCCACCATGTTTCGCGCCGGAACGATTGGCGCAAAGAAAAAGGCCGCCCGATGAGGCGGCCTTTTGATTGTGCGGTTCGCGCCCGATTTAGCGCGAATAGAATTCGATGATGAGGTGCGGCTCCATCTGAACCGGGAAGGGGACTTCCGACAGGTTCGGGACGCGCGTGAACTTCGCCGTCTGCTTGCTGTGATCGACTTCGATGAAGTCCGGCACGTCGCGCTCGGCGAGCTGGTTGGCTTCGAGCACCAGTGCGAGCTGCTTGGAAGCGTCCTTCACTTCGATGACGTCGCCGACCTTGACCTTGTAGCTGGCGATGTTGACGCGCTTGCCGTTCACCTTGACGTGGCCGTGGTTGATGAACTGGCGGGAGGCGAACATCGTCGACACGAACTTGGAGCGATAAACGACGGTGTCGAGACGGCGCTCGAGGAGGCCGATCAGGTTCTCGCCCGAGTCGCCCTTGAGACGGGTCGCCTCAACGTAGACGGCATAGAACTGACGCTCGGAAATGTTGGCGTAGTAGCCCTTGAGCTTCTGCTTGGCGCGGAGCTGCGTGCCGAAGTCGGAGAGCTTACCCTTGCGACGCTGGCCGTGCTGGCCCGGGCCGTATTCGCGCTTGTTGACGGGGCTCTTCGGGCGGCCCCAGATGTTCTGGCCCATACGGCGATCGATTTTATACTTCGCCTCACTGCGCTTAGTCATCGCGTCCTCTTTCGTAAGTTTGAGTTTTGAGGAAACGCGCCCTCCTGTGTAACCGGGACATCCCGGATACTGACAGGCCGTCCCCATAAGCATGACAGGGAAGACCACGGGTCGCGAAACACAACGCGGGCCGAAACGGCCCGCGAGCAGGGGTGTTCTTAAGGAGAAAGCGCCGCCAAGTCAAACCCTTAAGCCTTAAAAAGGCAGGGGTTGCGGCATTCCCTCCGAACGCTCAATCAGGCCTGTGACTTCTTAAATCGCAAGTCATTTTAAGGGGTTGCGAGCGTGAGGGCCGGGAAGGCAGATGGATTTCAAGTTGGGTCGAGGGCATCCGCGCCAAAAAACGGCTGTATGGCCTTTTCCAGTTCCGGGCTTGGCGACTTGCCTGAGGTGAACAGGAATTTCGCGGGCGGAGCGGTCCCAGCACCGGTCTGGGACCCAAGCAGTGTCTCGACTCGGCGGGCGATGGCGGGTGCGGGGTCGATCCAGTCCACTGGCCAGGGCGCGATGCGCCGGATTTGCTTCAGCAGCAGCGGATAATGGGTGCAGGCCAGCACCACCGTATCGGTGCGCGGGTGGCCATCGACGAAGCAGGGCGCGATTTCAGCCAGAATCGCGTCGTCGCTGATGGCCTCTCCGCGCAAGGCCGCTTCAGCGAGTGCAGCGAGATTTTCCGCGCCGACCAGCGTGACCTCGCAGCCGTGCGCGAAATCGCGGATCAGAGTCCGGGTATATTCGCGCTTCACCGTGCCGCGCGTGCCGAGCACGGAGACGCGCTTCGTTCTTGAGGCCGCGCAGGCGGGCTTGATCGCCGGCACGGTGCCAACGAACGAAACGGAATAGGCCTTGCGCAGGTGATCCATCACCAGCGTCGAGGCGGTGTTGCAAGCGATGACGACAAGATCGGGATGATGTTGGCCGATCAGTTCCCCGATCAGCGGCACCACGCGGGCGACGATTTCATCCTCGGTGTGGTGACCGTAGGGAAAGAAGGCGTCATCGGCGACGTAGGTGTAAGCAACGCCGGGGCGGGCTGCGGTGATTTCACGCAGCACCGTCAGGCCACCAAGGCCGGAATCAAAAACGAGGATGGCGAGCGGCTTCGACACGGAAAAAAAGTATGGTTGGCCGTTAGTTAGAATTGCGTTGCGCCTGCTGTCGCGAGAAGCTGCGCACGACAAAGCTATACTCCTATTTAGAGCAATTCCAAGAGCGGGCGCTGCCGCTCGCTTGTTCGTGCCTTTCTTCTATGGCTTCTCGTCGGGTTCACCGGCGAGGACAAGATGCTGAATACGACACGATCCTGGGGCACTGTGGCGCGAACATTCCATTGGGTGCTCGGCGTCGCCATCATCGGCATGATCGCCTACGGCTGGTGGATGAACAATTTTCCGGCGCGGGCGGACCGCTTCTTCTATCGCTCGATCCATGCCGACATCGGTTATCTCGTGCTGCTGTTCACGGCGTTGCGGCTGATGTGGAAGGTCCTCAATCCGACGCCTGCATTGCCTGCCGGCGCGCCGATCTGGGAGCGGGCGCTTGCCCGCCTCAATCAATGGTCGCTTTACGTCCTGACCTTCGTCGTCGGAATGCTCGGCTGGGCCCACTCGGGGGCGCACAAGCCGGACTATGCGGATTTCTTCGGTCTGTTCCGGGTGCCGCAGTTCACGGGCGAGAACAAGCAGAATGCCCGCGACCTTGAGCACTGGCACATCTACATGGCCTACGTGCTGCTGGCGCTGATCGCGCTGCACGTGCTCGCCGCGCTCTATCATCGCGTCATCAAGAAGGACGGCGTGATGGAGCGGATGGTTGACGGCAGGGCCCGATAAGCGTCGCCGCGCCTTCAAACCCGGTTGAGCAATCGTCCGAGCAGCACCAGTCCCTGCGGCCATAATCCGAGGCGCGATGCGCCGTTGATATGGCCGAGTTCTCCGGCGTCGTGAAAGGCTGAATTCCAATCCGAGGCAAACGCCTTTGCACGCTCCAGCGTGACGAACGGATCGTTGCTGCTGGCAACCGTGATGGCGGGGACGGGCAAGGGCTTGCGCGGCAGCGGGGCGAAATTCCGGACGGCATCCGGTGTGTGTTCGCCCGATTCTACGTCGGATGGCGCCACGAGGAATGCACCCTTCACGCGCCCCGGCGCGCGTGAAGTGAGCCAGTGCACGGCGAGCGCCGTGCCGAGGCTGTGAGCAATCAGGACGGCAGGGCGCTTGCCTTGCGCGACGGCCTGATCGAGCCGTGCCAGCCAGTCGATGAGTTGCGGCGTGTCCCAGTCGTCCTGCAGCACGCGCGAGGCATTCGGGAATGCCATCGACCAGTGCGACTGCCAGTGATCGACCCCGGAATTGGTCAGTCCGGGGAGGATCAGGAAATCGAAGGCCTCGCAGGACGGGATCATGACAGCCTCGCGTCAGGCCTTCCCGAACACGCGGCCGAAGATCGTGTCGACGTGCTTAAAGTGATAGGCGAGGTCAAATTGTTCCTCGATCTCTTTGTCGGACAAATACTTTTTAACGTCCTCATCCTTTTTCAGAAGTGTCTGGAAGTCGCCTTCGCCGCGCCAGACCGGCATCGCATTGCGCTGCACGAGCCTGTAGGCGTCCTCGCGTGAAGCGCCTTTCTGCGTCAGCGCCAGCAACAGCCGCTGGGAGTGAACGAGGCCGCCGAGGCGATCGAGGTTCTTCTGCATGTTCTCAGGATAGACGAGGAGCTTCTCGATCACGCCGGCGAGGCGGTTGAGCCCGAAGTCCAGCGTCACCGTGGCGTCGGGGCCCATCATCCGCTCGGCGGAGGAGTGCGAGATGTCGCGCTCGTGCCAGAGCACGACGTTCTCGAGCGCTGGGGTGACGTAAGCGCGGACCATGCGCGACAGACCGGTGAGGTTTTCGGTCAGCACCGGGTTGCGCTTGTGCGGCATCGCGGAAGAGCCCTTCTGGCCTTGCGAGAAGAATTCCTCGGCTTCCAGCACTTCGGTACGCTGCATGTGGCGGATTTCTACCGCGAGCCGTTCCATCGACGCGGCGACGACGCCGAGCGTCGCGAAGAACATGGCGTGACGGTCGCGCGGGATCACCTGGGTCGAGACCGGCTCGACCTCAAGTCCCATGGCCTTGGCGACGTGAGCCTCCACGCGCGGGTCGATCTGCGCGAAGGTGCCGACCGCGCCGGAGATGGCACA